>SDBT01001220.1_pt1 | contig 44517 bp, 79 predicted proteins | sample 2277101 | NCBI WGS metagenome assembly SDBT01 (sample SAMN10404973, study PRJNA504765) | marine sediment metagenome | isolation source: marine sediment core GS10_PC15, 103 cmbsf | place: Arctic Ocean: Southern Knipovich Ridge | collected 2010
TCTTTAAAGGATCTTGAAGGAAAGTCTAAACAAGAAGCCCCCTCTGAAGGACCTCCAGCCACGCCAGGCTTTGATCCTAATGAGGATGTACCGTTTTGAAAGGCCATCCGAAGTATATAGTCCATCATAACAGTAGATACGAAGACTGGATTAGGAAGAAACCTTGTCTAGTTTGTGGAGTAGTAGATGTCGATTGTCACCACGTTTACCATTCTGGTAGCGCTAAGCTTCGAAATTCTTATCTCAGTGTACCTCTTTGTCGTGATCATCACACTATGGGCAGGTATGCCTACCATCGTATGGGACACCGTACGTTCGAGGATATCCATTCCTTGGATCTCGATTGGGAAGTAATAAATTATTTAGCTGATTATATGGAGGAGCATGATGGATATAGAGAAGATGTTTCAGGATCTGTTCAAGGAGATGCACAAGCCGAAGTCGAGGCTTTCTCCTAGGGAGAAGGATTTCCTCGACAAGGCACTAGAGAGTTTCGAACTCACCTATAAGTTACCTTACGAGACTGTTCGGAAGTTAAATACGATGTGGTTAAGATTACAAAGGAGCCCTAATGGACCAACGGTTGGAAGCCCGACTTAAAAAGTGGCATCAGCAGATCGATAAGCTCGCCGAACTCGAGCTCAACTATCTGAACCTAGATGCGTCAGAGAAAGCCTTCTTTGCCGCGCTGTTCTTAAAACAAGAAGGGAAGTCCATCGCCGAGAGGGAATATAAGGTCTATGCACTACCTGAATGGGCGGCCTTTAAAGATGGCCTCGTTATTGCGAAGAGTGGATACAACAAAGAGAGAAGAGTCTTAGAACTCAAGATGAAGGCCTATGAGGCTGAATACATCACAATGAAGGTTGAATACGACGCGATTAAGAAGTAAGCAATAGTATACGTCCTAGGGGGATAGTATGGGGAGAAGACCGAGAATGAATCCAATAAGAGCCAAGCTTGAGGAAATGATGCAAGCTGGATTAACTAAAGAACACATGTGCGTCACATCAGGGTTAAAATATCCAACGTTTGATAACGTATTTAAAAAGCTCAGAATTTCCTATGGAAATCTCAAAGCATTAAAGTATTGTGGGCTTATCAATGAAGAAGACGAGAGGGACTACCACAAGTGGATAATCGACAACAATCCGTAAAAACACAGAATATTTACAATGCTCTTAAAAACCTTGAAGAATCACTTAAAACCCAATGTCAGATCCCTAAAGATCTTTTTAATCAAACTGATTACTTTTCCCATTCAGATCACAAGCTTCAAATGGTTCTTCATGTTTTCAACAAGATACTCAAGAAGTTTAACGAGATGGATAAAGAACTAAAGGATTTAAAAGATGGAAGATAAACAAGTTAAAATAACATCAGTAGAATATCAAAAACAGAACATGCCTGGACCTGGGATGCTGCTGATACAGAAAGATAATATCTCCGAACGAAGAGGCCAGATTGTGCTCCCCAGATCAGCGATAGAGCAGAGTCTGAAATGGGCTCCGACTGGAGTAATCGTAGCGATGTCACGCTTCCAAGGCGAAGATGACTTCGAGGCGTACTTAAGTAGGACCTACAAGGTGGGAGACCGAGTAGGGTTTTCTTCCAGTGTCCCGTTCGTAGCCCCTGCCCCGCCAGATTATCAATTTGAGAATCCAAATAGAGCAAACGACGGATCAGTGATGATTCATATTAAAGATGTGATCTGTGTCATTTGTGAAAATGAAGAGAAAAGAGCTGAGTTCTCAGCGAGGTTTAAATGACCGCAGTAGATGAGTTATTAGAGACCTGGGAAGATGTATCAGTTGATTCAGGGATTACTACCGTAAGGATGAGAGTGCCGGGGGGATGGTTAGTACACACTGTGCACGCTTCTGGAACAGATCTTATGTTCTTTCAAGATGACCAATGGTCTTGGAATCCAGTACCTGTACCGACCTAAGGACGAGTATTTAATGCGATCTTCTCAAGCTCCGCCAGGATAAGAGCTAGGAGTCTTTCGAGCTCACTTGTAGTTGGATCGTCTTTTCTTGTGTTTGAAGTTGTTTTAGGAACTGCCATTTAAGTAATCCTCAACTTAGCTCTGCCACTCATTACAATCGTACCTGATTCTCCATTAGAACAAACGAGTGCAATCTTCTTTGTCCCGTCTCCTGTCCCAATAAAATACTCGAACTGCATACCAGCGGTAGAACCCTTAGTGGCGTACGCTATCTCTTCGGAACCTCCGTAGTCCCAAACCAACTTGACTACACTATTTAATGTGAAGGCCGCTTCCCCATCAAAAGAGATGAGATGTATCTTATCCCCTGATTGCGGTGTGTAATCATCGTAGGCATCCGTACTTGTAGCCACATCAGAACTTACTTGTAATACTATTTCTCCATTACTTTGTATGTACATTACGGTGGACTTTCACTTTCAATATTACCAGCAGGAACAGCCGATGCTAGTGTCATGTCATTACTTCCAGAGTTATCCGTTATAGTAGGATGAGAGTCATTATCCCCCATTCTCCACCATGAAACCAAAGCACTTGAAATTTGCCCTGTCCCATCAGAGAGATCAATCACTCCTGAATCTGAATTGTAAATCTCCGTCACTTCTGCCCCAGTTAATTCAGCGCTCCAGACAGCGGGTTCATCTACATTCCCTTGGAACCTTGGAGTCCCTCCATTATATGCTGCAGCTAGTACGAGTTGATCTGAGTTTGTAGTTGTTCCGGTTAAGGTGTCATTTAGAGTTGTTAATGTTTCTGAATTCCCGTCGAGATAAATTTTAAAGCTCGACGCTCCAGATCCAGAAGCCCTGGTCACTACGATTAAGTGCCATATTCCATCCTGTAGAGTAACTGTGGGACTATTAGCACGAACCTTCTCTCTATCGCCTGTACCTGTGGCTCTGAATTCAAACTCAGGCCTGGCACTCCCATCTACTATCAGCGTGTAACCATTATTACCGCCAGCAGAAGAAGTCTTTTGTATTAAGGTCTGAGCACCTGTCTTATTCGTTTTAAACCACATACCCATAGAGAATGCAGCGGTGTTTGCGAAATCAAGATTCGATGCATCAGGTACTGTTGCGTATGAATTGGCTTGATCATCGAATTGAACTGAAAAGATATTTGCAAATTGTATCTCAGGGAAAAACCCTTCGTCTTTTCTTTCTGAGAACTTCTGATCGAATGTCCCATTACTCTTATAAAGAGTGCTTGTCTTAATACCTGATTTAGCGATTCTACCTACTCTCCAAGTAGCGTCTGTTTCAGCAGCAAGAGCACTTCTGTTCTGACCAGTGTAAGCTAAGATAGGATCAGCTCTTGTGCCCGAGACAAGCTCAAATATATCGCATGGCTCAGGGACCTCAACAACCGTTTGATTGTCTTGATCATCAGTAGATGTACTATCTTGTAAACCCACTTATCTTTTGCCCTTCTTCTTCTTAGGTTTCTTTTCTATTTTTTTAACTGGATCTTTTTTAATCTTGCCCATCTTGAAGGCACTCTCAATATCGGAATAAAGCTTAACAAGCCATGCTTTGCCTGTTTGAATGGACTGTAATTCTGTCATAGAGATCTCTTTATAATGAGCTCTATTGAGTCCAACGAAAACGTTCTTAACGTCTTTTAGATTTTCCTCTTTAACCTTGATGCTTACTTCTCTGCTGCTCATACTTACTCCTTTAAAAAGGTGGGAGGGATTTTACTCCCCCCCATGGTTTTTTATCCTAACTCAAATACACGGCAAGCCGACGTACCTGATGAGACAATCCCAAAAAGAGCAATCCCTTCCCCAGCAGGAATCTCTAAAGATCCACGCTTAGGAATTTCAAGCCCAGTTGAAATTGTAACACCTGTAGGTCCTACAAAGATCGAACCCGTGTTCGATTGATTTTGTAGAATCAACAGTTTTCTACCCGCGAGTTCAGTCGCAGGAACTGCTGTTTCAGTAGTAGCCACTGACACTTCGACAGAAGCCACTCCAACGTTCGCAGAGTCATTGACCCAGAGTCTCCTATAGAGATCTGAGACAGCGTCAGCGCGATCGTTTGCACCACTAATAGCACTGAGAGCAGATGCACCATCGAGAGCCCGGCTACCAATTTTCACCGGCGAGCCAGAATCTGCAGCATCATCCGCCACATTACCTACTACAGAGAGATCACCACTTGATCCACTGATTTCAGAGTCAACATAGATCCGACCAGAAGCGGTCGACTTGAACGAGGCGTAATCCCCGTCCGTGCTCGTGCTAGACGAGATACTATCTTGTCTAACGCTAAGCATATGCATCCCGATATCTAAATCGGTAAATGCACTATCTTCTGCGTACTCAGAATCGATTTGGACATTGATATCAGCAGCATTGGATATATTAACGTCCAATGCACCACTGGTTTCAGTGATTGCAACTCCAGCGCCAGAAAACATAGCTGCTGCTACATTTAATGACTCTTTGGAATTGACAATCGTACTCTCAATCGCGTCCCCATCCGTACCTGCCAACAAATAAGCACCGACATTGTCTGATCCCGAAGCATCAGCCGTATCGAATACTAATAAGTCTTTACTTAAACCCATCGCGTCCTCCTTAACACCATTCCTGGATTTCCACGGTTTGACTCACCTTATCGCATTGGAAAAATAACGTTCCACTGAAATCTAAGTCCTTAACTTCTAAGCTAGAACCTCTGGAAATAGTTATAAACGTAGTTCCACTTTCAGTAGAAGTGTATGCCAATTGCAATGTTGCTGTGCCACCCCGTACTTTAATTATAAATTGTTTTGTGTTGTCATTCAATAGCTGTGAAACTTCTGTGTTAGCAGTCGGAACTGAAACATTATAAAGAGTTACAGTAGAAGACGCTTTTAGTTGGGCAATTGGTCTTGATAAACCTACGGATAAAGCCATCTAGGAGACCTCCGTTACTTTAACTCGAACTGTTTTAGCAGCTTCGGTTCTACCGAATAAAACAATGCCAGGTGCAATATCAATTGCAAACGTTTCCCCTGGGCCTACCTCTTGTCCCGAAGTCGTACCTACAACGTTATCTGCTGTAGTCGTAGTGGGACCGACATACAATGTATCATCTGTACTAGTGTTATGCACAACCATAGAGTTTCTGTTAGTCAAAGCGGTGGCTGGTAAAGGAAGAGCCGCTGCAGAAGTTACGTCTAGAGTCGTTATTAGGATAGCCGTATTAAGGCCGGATGGCGTAAAGGTAGATCCAACCGTCTCTTTTACTGCTACATCAAGCGTTCTATCGGTACCTACCGTAGTTCCTGTGACAGGATCACACCCATCCCCTGCTGTACTGTCTGCGGTCGTGATGGATCTTGGAAGGACTTCATTCCCTGTTCCAGTAACAAGATCATGAGGACCACTAAAGTTCGTCATGGTCCCATCAATGGAATTGCCTACATCTGATTGATCTGTGATTGCCGGGAATGTGTCGCCTTCAAAGGTGTACCAGGCAACAAGCTGAACGCTCTGAGTATGCTGGTTAAGATCCCCTGGGAAACCTGAGATATAGATTGCTTTTGCTTCCGCATCAGTAAGCTCTACATCCCAGATAGCCACTTCATCTAAGAAGCCATCAAAGACATCAGCAGCGCCGGTTCTACCACAGATCTGAGCTGCTGTTGCGTTCTCACTTGTGGTCGTAAGAGTGTCGGCTGTCAGAGTAAGAGAAGAATCAGTTACCCCGTCAACAATCATAGAGACGCCAGAGGCATCCCCACTTCCATCGAATGTCATTACAACTGTGTGTTCTTTATTATCGTTCAGCTTGGCAAAGCTCGACCGTACTTCAATCCGGTCTCCCGCAGCTCCGCCCGAGATATGCATCCTGATTCCACCGGAATGAACTGTGAGCCTATAGCCCTCTGCATCAGCAGCGCCTTGTTTAGAAAAAATAACTTGCTCTGCCGCAGAACAGGTTTTAAAGGTAGCGGAGATACTAAAGGCTTCTGTATTCCCATCGAAATCGAGTAGAGCCTGATCCCCTAGAGTAACGAAATCATCTGACCCGTCGCATCTAAGAAAGGTCGCACTCTGATAAGCAACCGTGGGGAAGACAGCGGTCGTACCTCTTGCAGAGAATGCGAAGGTATAAGAAGGAACACCTTCGACATCGACTGCAAAGTCTGATGTCGTGATATTCCCTGATTTAGTGATCCGCTCAATCTGCCATACTAGGTTGGTGTCTGCCGCTTCTAGATTATGAGCTCTCCCTCTATAGGTGAGGGTATCTGAGACAACATCAGTCTTGATGAGTTTGACTTCATCCCTGACAATCGTTGCGCCATCTTTATCTTGGATATCAAATGGGTTATTTCTAGCCATCCGTGAGCTCCCGATAAAATCGCATGAATCTATCTACATGGATCATGTTTTTATATTGTCCACCTTTGGTCATTATGATAGATCCAGCATTATACGCAGCGTAAATATCCGACGGGTCTGACCCGTACTTGTCTATTTTTAATCTAACATGTTTACAGCCATACTCGAGACCCACGTCCCAGGAACAAAGCTCAGGGAACCACCCTCTAAAGCCGTGTTCTCTTGCAACGGTTCCCATGACTTGCATAGGCCCCCAAGACATTTTATGACCATTAACTTCTGTATCGAATGTACAGTTTAATCTTTCGGCATTTACTTTCAGTTCAAGAGTGCGGGGGAGATATCTCCAATTCTTTTCATATCCGATTGCATGTTTATTTCCGCTACTTTCAACCATGATGATGCTCGCGACAAGTTCTGGAGACAAAGAGTATTTTGTGGCTTTTTCATATATAAAATTCCAAGGTAGCCTTAATACCCAGTCCTTCATTTAAAACTTTTCCATTTAAAACTTTTCTTCTCCTTTTTCTTTCCCTTTGTTTTAAACGTTACAACTTTATGAAGATCTTTCGATCTTTCCTTCCTCATTCTTTTAACTCCCGGACTAACTGGTTTTATAAATTTACGGTAGGCCCTATAAGGAGCAAAAATCTCAGCCTTCAAGCCTTCTGTCGCTACGGTAAAAGGAGACATACCCATGAATCCAAATAAAGCCGCTTGTGGCATGTCACTAGATATTTCTAACGTACCAAATCCAGTAGGGACCTTTGTGGGGTACGCTTTTTCATTCATGATATATCCGACAGCTATTGCTTCCGCATATCCAAATCCTATTCTTTTCCCGAGAGTTTTATAATTTTTACCTCGGATATTCTCAATATGCCTCATCCATTGATTCGCAGTCCAATGAACGAACGGGATGTATTGACCGGCTCCCTTTGAAAAGAACTCACCTTTTTCTGCTAGATTATATGCGTAGTTTATTCTTTTTGATCTTATCAATCCGTAGATATCAGACGCTTCCTGTAGGCCCTTTTTCACTAGAGCTCCTACAACTCTGCTTCTTTCTGATGGCAGGAGGTCTTCCATTATCTTTTCGACTTTTCTTTTCTTCATCGCTTGGTCGAACTGTCTCTTAGCACCCAAGAATGCTGTTTTTCTATTTAATCTGTCCAATGCTTCGAAAGCTTTCATACCTGGCTTCCCAAGTACTCCGAGAGTTTTTTCCAACACTTTAAGCCAATGTCTTTGAGGACCACTCATCATGCTGATGTCCAACGCCTCTGGATAAAGCCTAGTCTCCACTCTTTTGAGTGCGTCATCAGCCCATTCTCTCATCCCTTTTCCCATGGCTTTTTTACCTATAGCGAGAGCCTGCCCAAAAACTATATTTTGAAGACCCACTTCCGCTGCCCCCACGGATTCAGGCTGTGTGATCTGCTTTACTAAAATACGTGGATTGAGACCTATGAAAGAATTATACATTAAACTAGTAGCTGTTCTTAAAGCGTCCTCATGAAGAGCGACCATATCTTTGCCTTTGGCATCCGATGTAGAAATCATATGCGCTAGCCATTGCCTATTGTCATCCACTGCGTGAGCGACAAGATACTCTATCGTTTCCTCTTTGGATTTATGTCCCATTGCTCTTGTAGAGTATTCCAAAAGTTCATCCGCTACACCGCCTCTTCCAGAAGCTCTTAGCATCCAATTAACCGTATTGATCTTATCTATTGAACTTGTGAACGAAGCGGCATTTATAGAATCGTTCACAATCCTAGGCATAAGATCGTAGAAATTTGTTATGTGTAATTCTCTATCTTCTTCCGATAGGACACCCTTTCGCTTCCTTCTTTTAAGAAGACTCGCCTTCCCAAGCTTCTCTTGCCTAATCCTTCTCATCCCTTTTACGGCAGAAAAATTGGTTTTGTACGCCACGTAATTCTCACGATAACCTGGTTTCGCACCACTTTTTACAAGTTCATCGTATGACCAATAAGTCATCTCTCTTAACTTAAATAGAAGCTCTTTTACTTCTCCAGAAGGTTCTTTACCTTCAAATTTAGGAAGAGTATAGCCAGGGGTATTTACTGCTTCCGGCTTCCAGAAAACTTTACCAGTACTTTTATCCTTATAAACATAATGCATCCAATCGAAAATATCATCCCCATCCGCGCCTATCTTTCTCAATTCGTCTAACGTGTCATCCATCTTGAAATCTGCGAAAGCCTTTTTCAAATGACTCTTGTGATTGATGCCATCCATGAGATCCATAGGTATTTGCCCGATAGGAATCGCAGTCTGTTCCTCAATTCTGTTGTACCTTTCGGTGTAGTTCATAAGAGTTCTACCTGCGGGTAGTTTGAACTGTGTGGTATCAATACCCATGCGTGATACTTTATCCGCCCAGACACCTTTGGTTAGTTCGTCTAGTTCACTCGGTTTTAATCTAGAGAACGCCGGATCTGCTTCTTCTTTAAAAAGAGGATTCAATCTTGTTTGCTGATCTTTTAGAGTGAGCTGTTCTTTTCTATTCTCTAGTTGCTTAATTCGATCATTAGTCATTTTAAACTGTTTATTGCCGACAATATCAGACGCCTTAATGTCAACCGTCGCAGTAGGGGTGAGTTTTCTGATCCTAAGTTGTGGAGTCTTTAGCTGTCTGTCCACAAGCATCGCTTGCCTTTGATTAAGTCCCGTCTTTCTTAAGATATCCACAAGGTTCTTTTCATTGACTGGAATTGAACTGAAGTTACCAAAAGTGTCCTTGAGGATTTCTTCGGTATGAAACGACACTCTAAGATCATTCCATTCTTTAGGTAAAGTTTCTTCTATCGAGATGGGTTGATTCTTAGAGATCTCTTTGGCAACCTTTGTCCTATTGGACATCTGGAGATCAAGTTCCTTCGATATCTTACCCAGTTCTTTTTGATAACTATTAGATTTTACAATAAGTTTCGATGCTTCAAACCGTTGAGATACTTCCACCTCAGCAGAGAGTTTTGCAGATAACAGTTTCTTGCTTTTATTGAAGCCTTCATCGGTTATCCCCATAGGCTTCTCAAGAGTCAGCAATGACTTTACAACATCTATCTTAGGATCCGACATAGCCTCTAAGATCTGCTTATCTTCTGCCTTTTCTAATCTACTTTTATCCGCGTATTTCTTTCTCTCGACTAGAGCTTTAGGTAACACCTTACTGATGGCCTTCCCCGCAGCCTGTGCCCCCACTATTGCAGCTGGACCGATGATAGGGAAGATAACAGCGTTCTCAATCGTTTGATCTATGTCTCCACGGCTCTCAAGAGCGCCCCATATCGCACCTTCTGCGGTCAACGCAGTGGCATTCTTAAAAAATTTAGAGGCATACTTTCCCGCAACTATTCTAAGCGCAGTGGGATTTGCTGCGACCTTCTTACCGATATACTTATTGGTGGATTTAGAAGCTTCTCTTATTAAAGCCTCTTTACCCGCAATCCTAACCCCAACATGTATGAAACCTTTTGTGAGTGTATTAATGACGCCGCCAGGTCCTGCGTAACCTAGGAACGCCCCCGCAATATACCCGAACTTCTGCTGAGCATTAAGTTTCTCATAAGGAACAAAAGGTTTTGCGATCGTCGTCTCAGGTTGCTGTTCTCCGGTAGCGATCTGCATTGCACCTAAGACAAGCTCTTCTGAAGGCCTTACAATACCCTCTACGAATTGATCAAAGACATGAGTATTCTCGGGATTCTCTTTTGCATAGAGTTCATTCAAGCTGTTGCGAAGATTACTAGCCTCTTCTGGAAGCATTCTTCTCCCAGCTTTTCCAATGTAAGATTTTCTTCTAACTAATTCTTCTCTTTGACCTTCTACTCCGAAGCCGTAGGAGATCTCAAGTCCTGAGTCTTTTCCTTGGAGGTCATAAGCCTTAATTAAATCTTTCGCTTGCCGAGCGGTGATGTTTGAGATGTCTTCTGGAATTTTAGGAAGATCTATCGGGCTTACGACATCTTCAAAACTCAGTGTTTCGGGTATCTCTCCCCCGTCTGGACCTACAGATCCTGGACCCATTACCTCTTCCAGAGAGTATTCTCTAGGTGCGGCAGGTTTTTCTGTACCCATGATTTCTTCTAACGTATATTCTTTAGGTGCAGTGGGTTGTTCTGGACCTAATGTTTCTTCTAATGTTGGCACTGCTTACCTCGCTGATTGTTCATCTTTTATTTCATGAAATTTTGTGTCTTTCTGAGTTTTACCTACTTTAGTTACTCTGAATTTTTTACCACCAATACCTTCAACAATATCTCCTACTTTGGGCTTAGCTGCTAACCTGGAGGGTGTGGAAGGGCGTCGTGGTCTAAAAATAGTCTTTCCTCTTTTGCCTTTCTCATCTATGTAACCGATCTGTGTGGGCAGGGTGACATCCTCGGGCATGCCCACAATAGGTCCATCGCTAGTGGCGTAATAATCGACAGCCCAATCGATCGCTTCTTGAGAAATTCCTACGCGCCCATAAGTCGCGTCTGCATTTTGATCCATTTGGAATCTTGCCTTTTTTTCCCATTTGTCTATTTCTTGATCGGAAGCTCCCTTGAAAGGGATGATCGATTTTTCCGGCTTTTCAGGAATACCTTTCATTATTACTTTTTTTAGAAACTTAATATTCTTTAGCGTAGTAGGTACGAAGTTACTCTGAGAAGGACTCTTATTTTCTTTTACTGTTGCTTTTACAAACCTTGCCCATTGTTGCACCGTTTCACCGGCCACATTAAAAGCCTTCTGAGCTTTAGCTCTCTCTTCTGGAGTCTTAGAAGTCATAACTTTATGACCAAGCTGCTTTAGTAGTTGATGAGTATCATATTTTCCTGCATCAATTTGAAGCTGACGTAATTCTGATTTCTGCTCATATTCTTCTGTCTCTCGTCTTAGTGCTTCCGCTTTTGTCTTGGATAGAGCTGACTCTGGATCGGCTAATTGAATTTGCCTCATCAATCCACCGAATGCATCAGCTATATCACCGCCGCCTTTTTCCTTTTTCTCACCAAAACGTAGCGCTTCGGATCTTATTCTGGCTCTTTCTCCAGCAATTAAACTAGGCATTATCCCCCCATTCCCCCGCCCATAGCGGAAGTACCCATTTTCATAGCCTTAGATGTCAGTTCCATGAAGTCTCTCCATGAGAACTTCTTACTAAGCTCTGTTGTCGTTGTAGGTTGAGCCATCCTAAGCTGAGTTTGTCTTCCCATAAATCCACCTTGAGCTTGGCCCATGCCCCCGAGATTTGCCATTCGCTGTTGTTGTAAGGCCTGTTGGAGTTGGATACTCCCCGCCCCAGCTTGCAGTTGAGAAGGAGCCATACCTCCACCTACTTGAAATCTTAATCTTGCGGCTTCTCTTTCAAGGCCGGTGAGCTGTGTTCCTCGAGCTTCTGCGATACCGAGCATTCTTTGACTACGCTCTCTTTCAAGGCCTGTTTCTAACCCAAGGCGCTCTCTTCCACGTTCTTGAGCCATTGATAAACGTTGTCCTGCGAGTCCTAAACGTCTTTCCCCAGCCTGCCCTACGATACCAAGCTTAGCTTGAGCTTCCATTTCCCCTAGGGCTAGCTCTCCTCTTTGAATCTCTCTCGCGACACTTTGTTGAACTTGTTGTTGATAAGCAGGATCTGAGGGGTCTCTACCCATAGCCGCAGCATTACCTGCAACCTTTTTTGTGATCTCTCCAGTGGCATCTTCAATGCCCATCTTCATAATCTCTTGACGAGTCTTAATAGTTCTCTCTAGAGCGACGTTCAGATCTTCCTCACCTTGATCGATCTGTTCACCCATTGCAGATAATACTTCGGCAAAGCCCATGTCTACTTCGGCGGCAGCAGTCTTATACTTATCCATGACGTTCTGGACATTCTCATCAGTGAGTTCTTCCATCTCGTCGTACATTTTATTAAGAGCGAGTCTTTGGGGTTTAAGATTTTTTTCTATAAGAGCTCTTTGTTCTTCTGTAACAGAAAAATCACCACGTAAGAACTTCTGAGTCTTCTCTAAAAAGAGCTGCTGATTCTGTCTTTGAGTTTCGTCAGTTTCAATTAATTGTTCTTCATAGTCACGAAGAGCATCTTTATAAAAACCAGATCCTTCACCATGTCTTTTTCTAATAGCTTCAACGCGAGGAGAAGCGAGCTTTCTCATACTAAAACTTGATTCGTTTGCGGCCCTTTCTTTTAATTCATTTTCTCTTTCCTCAACTTGTTTGATCATCTCTTCTTGAACTGCACCCGCCATCTGACCCCTGGCCACCACTGGTGACTCAGCGGCGTCCCTGGCTTTTTTAATGTCTGCATATTCTGGGTAGTCCCTCCAATCTTTTTGTTCGAAGGTCGTTTCATAACCAGATTGTTGCATCATCGCAGGCATAATACCCTGCGTGAACATCTTGTTCATTTTGATTTCTTCTGCCGATGCGGGAGGTAATCTTACTTGTGTAACTTCTGTTGCGCCTTCACCCATTAGATTGTCCTCCTCATTCTTAATCCATAAACCTCAAACCCATGACCTTGCAGAGAGTTCTTCATCTCATTAATATTGATATTACTCACTTTGGAAGGCGTAAGAGTAATTGCTCCACACCCCTGTTGCTTTGCCCAAGCTGCAAGTGCCGTTACTAAAACTGTAGCCGTTTCTTTACGTTGATAGTCAGGATTTACTATAAACCATCGATCGGATGCTAAGGGTTTCTCTTCCCAAAAAGGGGCATGCATTACGGCTGTAAGATATCCCGTAAGAGTCGTATCGTCCCACGCCGAGATGATAACTCCTTTGGTCTCCATGGAATAGATATGGGTCTTCAGACCTTCTAAATCGAACTTAAGCCCGAGCTTCTCGCCCCACTTCATCGTATCTTCGATGATCACTTCTTGATGTTCTATGTTCCCGATTCTTACCTTCAAAATCTTATCTCTCCTTGAACATACCCTGGTAACCCGATATTAATATCCCCAACCAAGATTTGGATCTCCCAGTAATCTTCCCCGTTCGTATTCCCGGTGTCATCGAAATCTGCATTAACCCAAGCCATATCAATGGCTGATGAAGTCGATCCGATAGCGGAAGATACATAAACCTTCTCTGCTGCGTTCACGCTTGTATTCACAGTTTCAGCATCAGCAGAAGTGACGGTCTCTCTACCGCCTTCGAGAGCAACCCCTAAGACTGCGTCAGTGCCATCATCGATAAGCATGACGGTAAGTCTCACGTCAGAAAAATCTCCTAGAGTATCAAAGCCCCAGTGAGTGCCTGTGAGGTTTAATTCTATATTAGAAGTAAGCTGTCTTGTGATGAGCTGACCTGGAGTAGAGGTTTGATTGAAAGAAACAAACCCAATATTACTAGCGGATAAGTCATTCCCGTCTGCTCCGATAATCTTTACCAAGTTAACTGTAGCAGTATCGATACCGATATTTCTGACGGAAAAATTCCGTTGTGCATTATCAACGGCATCCAATCTTGCGATGATAGAAGAAGTTTGAGTGGCCCTTCCGACATTATTGAAATCGTAGGAATCTCCATTTAGATCTAGCCCAATCTGTTTAAGGTTATTGTTTGTTCTTAAAGACCAGGACGAGGTTTTGTCTGCGATCTCATCCCAATCTTTCTCGTCAACTTGATTCTTTTTAAACCATCTCTTGATGATTCTTAATGGTTCTAGTGCCATTAGATTTTCTCCGCTGCCATCCCAACAGGATCATTACTGTTGGCCAAGACCTTGATCACGGTGTTAGTCGAAGTAGTAATAAAATATTGAAGCTTCACTGATTGAGCAACCGCAGTAAGGGATGAAAACTCATGTGTGATATCTACTGGAACAGTATTCGTCGTAGCGTTCACTCCGGTAACGAGCTTCACTCTAGGTAGAGCCGTTGAATTCGTAGAAGAATCGGTGAGTCTAAATCTTACGTCTGTCTCATTCGTTGAATTCGATGATACTGATTCGACAGAGAATTGAAAAACAACTCTGAAATCCCCAGCAAGTTCTGGAGTGAAATCAACTTTTACGTTAGCTGCATCTACATCAGTCCAAGATCCTGTAGCGGCGATCGTGATATCCCCACCTGAATAGGAAGCGAGAGCAGTAGTGGCTTCATAAAGGTTCATTGTGAACAAACCCACACCATCGTCACCAAAGGCATAAGCAGAGGGGAAGGCGTCCGCAGTTACCTGGAGAAAATTATCCTTAACCTTGTCATTAACATAAGCCTCAATTGAATCTAGCGATTCACGTAGATCTGTAAGGAAGGGTTGCTTATTATCTGCAAAATTATCTGTATAATCAAGATCCGCTATTGATGCCATTTATGCCTCCTAGATTTGCTGCGTAACATCACTATCCTCATAGTAGTCAAACTCATAAATAAGTCCATAAATCTCAAACGATTGATCGGGATCTGAAGAAGGTGGATCGTGCTCTATGTCAAACTGAATTGCATTCCCCTCACCTGTAAGCTCAGCTTCCACAATCACCATCTGATCTTTATTCTTCCCAATAAGATCCGTTCCAATAATGGCAGAACCTATATCCCCCCCTGGGGTATTCTGAAACAGTGTGCCATTACCGAAGGTGTCTAATTCTACTGTATCAACTAAATTACCGTTTATCCAATATGTAAAGTTAAACTTGACCGATTTGTCTGTAGGTCTAGCCATGAACCAAACCTTAGTAAAACTAACCCTGATATGAGGAGCCTGACGAGGGAAGATAATCCCAGTCGTAGCCTGGAAGTTAATCGCATCGCCGTAATGCGTATTTGTGTCTTCCTCTAAAATCCCAAGGCCTTTTACGTTATCCCCAATCAAAGTCTTTTGCCGACCGAAATCAAAGTATTTAGAAATGGATTGATATTCCACATCTTTCCATTCAAAGAACTCTTTAGTTCGAATGTTGAATCCTAATACTCGGTTATTCACAGAAGATCCAGCAGACGCGTAGCTTAAAAGATAACAATTGGATGGCTTGTCATAAGTAGCGATCATATTTTTAGCAGCAGACCAGTTCACATTGTCTTGGAAAAAATCATAGATCGGAGCTGTAATCGTTGCTTCTTCTACTGCACCGTGTTTATCAACGGCTACCAAGGAATGAATCCCATCAGCAGAAACCCAGAAGACATCGTTTTGCCCGACTACAATAGTATTGTGATGCACACACCCGACTTCATCAGTCACCTTATCTAATCGATATCCTGATGCAGCGTGTGAAATACGGTAAACAGAATTAAGTTTAAACACGAAGATATCGCCTCTAAAGGGCGCGGAGATACCAGTGATACCTTGAGGGTCACCATCCCCATCGTTGATCCTCATGGAGAACCCTCCGCTTAGTAGAGTGTAATCCTGGATGTCGTTTATGGCAGAAACATAGACAGTGTGAGGAGCAGCAGGCCTACCCGAATACCAGAGTCTAAAATCATGTACACGAGAAAAAGCAGGAGGAGAATCTTCATGGCCGGATAGAATCCCCAGATCCTGAAGTGTTCCTCCAATCGTGTAAAACTTAGGTCTCGTATTCTCGAAATGAATGATAAGCGCATTTGCAAACCTCGAAAAAGTAATCGCATCTGTTGGATCAACATCTAATCCTAAATCTACGGCTTGGCCATCTCTTATCGCTTCTGCTCTCCCCCCAATGATTCGGAAGATCTCAGAACGCTGCGCCCCGCCAGAAGTAGCGAAGAAATGGATTGCAGCTTGAAGGTTGCCTTCCTCGGTCCCGATGTAGTCGATTCTTCTCACCCCAGGTCTTTTCTTTAAAGACCCACGGTTATTTAGAATAACGTTTGTTGAGATATCTAAGGCGCTTTGAGGCTGAGTGCCTGGAACACTTTGTTTATTAAGACCTCTCGTCCACGGATAAAGTTGAGCAATGGTTCTTGTTTTTTTCGCCATAGTTAATCATTTATAATTTCGTCGTCACGCCATATCTGCTGATCAGACCTTCTGTTTGGTCTCCTATCGACGTTAAGGATCAATTCATCATCGACCGTTTCAACGTCACTTTCCATCTCTTTAAGTAAATCTTTATACTTTCTATCCCATACTCTATGAGTAGTGAGATCTCTATTTTGTAAAAACAATTCTGCTAGAGCAGCGAAGACAAGAACAGTCCTATTCTCGTAAGGGATAAGAGGTTCATCATCATCGCTACCCAGGGGAGCTACAAGCTTCGTATAGCGGATCTTTGCAATCCTATCCGAGGTTAAAATCCCAGGCCAAATGATGAGATTTTTATTCTTAGGTTTGTCATCTAGGCTACTCTCCCAGAAATCAGTACCCATTTTAAAGGTAGCCCAAGTGGTATTCGTATAATGAGAAAGTCCATTGATCGTGTATCTCTCCGGAATACCTGCTCTGAAAGGATTCCTGTATCTCAACATATCGATCGTTTCAGGAGATTCAGGAGTGATGTGTTTCCAGATTCCCACACCTGGCATTGTAAGTTTTCTAATATTTTGAAGATCAGGGTATAGACCGTATTCATCATTATAAATCGTATAGGCTTTACCCGACCCGCTATCTCCCGGCCAAGGGGATTCTAAAGTGAGCTCAGTGCTACTCGCTACTCTCACGATCTTAAGAGGAGCTCTTTCTGTATCGATTTTTATCTTTGCAAATCTATGGTCGAGTTCTACAAAAGCTGTTCCAGATCCAGTAACTATGTTTGATCCATTTGTTACGGTGATTGTTCCAGTGCTTTCTCTTTTTTTTAGTGTAAGATCCCGACTTTCTCCAGACCATACGTAAGCACGCTTAAAAGAAATATGCTGATATAGAGTATTAATCTTCTCTTTAATATCATCTCTTACGTCAGTAACGTCATTCAGTTTTGATCGCCTAAGGACCGCGTCCTGAATATCTTTGTATGTTCTGATTTCCTTAAGAGCCATCTCAAATTAATCTCGCTATGTGTTTAATTAAATTTTTAACATCGTCAAGACTAGATGCTGCATCAATATTGTTTTTCATCGCAATTCTTGCGTCTCTTATCCTGTTTTTTCTAAGTAAAGCCGCTTGGTCAAAAATTACTTTTAAGGCGTCTTGAGAACTCTTCAAAGAAGAATTAACTCTGAGCTTCTCGACTCCTTGGTCATCATAGCGCTGTAACCCGCCCATCACAGTCCCATTAGGGATAGGTCCATGTACATTTTCATTCCAAACCGTTTTATCTTCCCTATGTCTTCCACCATGACCGACTTCGATGATCTGTTGGAATCCATGAGGGGTCTCTATAATGATATTGTAAGTCTTCATCCAACTTTCCTCATGATTATATTAAATGAATTCCCTACATCTGTATCAGCATCTGCCGATGTATCTTCGGCTCTAATAAGATCCCCTTCTTCTAGAAGAACGGTAGCCCCAAACTGAGCTTTCCCCTCCGTCGTAGTAAGGTTATCAATAGCTACAATATTGGCTATAGACTGAGCCGATGGGTCACTAGATAAAGCTGTAGAATTTCTTGTAAGTAATATACTGGCATTTCCAGAACTCGTGTTTCTCTCTGCTCTGGTACAGCTAAAATATCCACGTTGGTTGATCGTAATGATAGTCCCATTATTAGCAGTTGTTGCTGTTGTCATAGATCCACCGATATCTAAACCTACGGTATCGTATTCGCGTACTCTAGTGTCTACGTTTCCATACCCGGAGGGTCCAAAAACCCACATCACTTCTATGATAGGGAAATTGCCACCTATATTTATATCTCCTGATCCTGTTTGCACAGTCCATAGATCTTCTGCGGCTCCCCCAGTGTCATCAAAGTTGGCTCTAAACCATCCAATATCTAAGATCTCTGCTGATCCCGATAAAGCTGAATTAACTAAAACTTTAGGCTTTGTGGTGACTGAGGATTGAATCGTTTCGTCATCAGCGGTAGTGACGAGCTCTCTGCCTGCCATCAGACCTACTCCCCACTTAAGAGTTCCACCGTCATTTAAGGCGTAGACAACAAGCTGTTGATCTGTAAGATCTCCAGTTGTACCGAAGCCCCAGTGAGCCCCTGTGAGGTCTAAAGTTACGTCAGCAGTGATTGAGAGAACATCCACTTGGCCAGCGGTATCTCCTGGTACAGCAACCCATCCGTAGTTTGCTGGCGAAAGAGCGTTACCATCAGATCCTGTAATCTTAATAGAATCATCCGCATTCGTAGTCGTAGCAGCGGCAAGACCAATATTATTAGTCCATCCCGCAACACGAGCTCCCGCTTGCTCTATGATTCCGTCTTTTAGTACTCCACCGCCCACGTATTAGACTCCGCCTTCTGCAACGATATACTGGATAATCGCTACGTCATCGTTATTATCTGCATCTAAAAAAAGTTCGTCTAAGAGGAAGTAATCACCGTTTCCCAATGAGGCATTCTCCGAGGCAATAAAAACTGTCGTAGTAGAGGTCGCTCTAGGGATAGAGGACACCGTAACAGCAGAGTTCCCGACGTACACAGATCCCGTATTTGATGCAGGAACGAATACCTCAATCCTAGTCGTTGGTATTCTAGTAGCACTAAAGGCCACTGGAGTACCTGACGCTGCAACCGTTACTGTTTTAAAATTGAAATTTACCGACCTACCCATGACCCCTCCAAAATAAAAAAGCGGGTGAGGTTTCCACCCTACCCGCTCTATTAGACATAAACATTATGTCAAAACCTTTATCGCTTCTTCTTACCCTTTTTCTTTTTCTTCTTCTTCCTTTTACCAAGAGCCGGTAGTGCTTCTGGTCCAATGGTATCAGGATAATTACTACTTAAAGCCAAACTATTTGTAACCTTTTTTCTTTTTCTTCATCATGCCTTTTTTCCCTTTTTTTGGATAAGGCATCTTCACCATCTTTTTTCCTACGTATGCTTTAGGCATCAGTCATTCTCCTTAATCAGCGTCAACAGCCGGGATTAATGCTCCCTGAGCAGATGAATTGGTTTCTTCAGTTACTAAACAATCAAAAAGTCTCATTAGGTTACCATAGTTGGCGTTACTGGCTAGGGTAGCGATCGTCCCAGCAAATCGTCCTTTATCAATATATCCTTCTGGATTTGAATCAAGAACCATAGCGGCCTTAGTAGTTCCAACCACACCAATGTTAACGTTCGACATAAAGAGATAATCGACTTTAGCAGCATCGATAATCCCAGCAGCGACAACGTCACCGAAACAAAATAAGTTCTTAATGTTGACTCTAGAACAAGCCCCTTCAAGAGAAAGGAACGAGTTGATGGCAACAACAGAGTTTGAGAAGCTACAGTCTTCGATTAAAAGATCATCTGCATTCGCAGTAACCGTGATTAGATCGACAACGTTTACAGCGCCGACTGATCCAATTCCTGAGAGCTTCTTAAGAGAACACCCAGCAGCATCTACATTTACAAATGCAGTAGCTGCATCAGTAGTGATGATTCTAAGTTCAAAGTTCTCTAAAACACAGTTTGCAGCGCTCATATCAACAAGATCGATTACTCCATTCACTGTCAATCTCGGTTTTAAATCACCATTCCCAATACCAAGTAAAGTCATTCCTGCTACATCCATATCAAGTTGAGCAGTTAAAACTTCGGCATGACCGGGCATAGCGATAACTGTGTCTCCTCGTGAAGCGACACATCTGTCTATACCCTCGGCTATAGTTGATAAAGGTTCCTGAGTACTTAATCCAGTGTTCGAGTCTGAGTTGGTTAGTGACCCATCGGGTCCCACTCCAGAGTTGTTCACATAGAAAATCTCACCTGTTTGCGCGCCTACTGGTCGAATATCAAAATTCGACTTTGCGTGTGGATCTACGGCCATCTTCTAACTCCTTATGGAGAAGTACCCCATGTTCCGATCCAGTCAGAATAACTAACTGAGAATCGACATCTAATTCGAGTATTCACATCTCCGGTTTTTTCATCTTCCCAAGTTTTAGTACTAGGAGCAACCCGCTCATACCAACGTAGTTGATTCGAAGCTTTATTTGATTGTGCAAACCAAGCTGTATTCGAGGTCAAAAACGGAGAGATGACCAATTGATAATTTTCTTGGTAGAAAGTATTCATTGATCGGTTGGCAGTATCTGGTCTCTCATGTGATTTAATGAGTTCAATTGCAGTATGTTTTAGACTTGGAGGAACCAAAATAACTTCTGGCTGAAGTACAACATTGATATTTCTATGATTGACTTGGTTAAGAAGATCAACTTCCATTTCCCGAAGTCCTGCTACAGAGAGAGCAATATCAGTAGTAGGTCTGTTGTTATATGTTCCACCACCAATGAGTGGATGAGAATCATTAAAGAGTGAGACCCCATCTGGTCCACTGTCACTGAATCCGCTGTTGTAAACGTCCATTCCTTGGATCTGGCGAGTTTGGAACATCGCGAGACCTAAAGATCTGTACGTATCTTCAACGAGATTTAACCTATCATCTTCGATCAGTTCTTCTGAGAACGAAGTAGCGATCGCATAGGTAACGTGAGTGTAGGTCTTATCAAAACCTTCAATAGCATCGTCAAACGCTACGGCTAGACCTTCTGGTTTCTCAACCGCAGGTTTAATCCCTGCCATTGTGGTCGTTTGCTCACCCCATCTAGAGCTTTGATAAACTCTAAACAACATAGGGATCGCATCTGGTAATCTTTCATATTCCTCAAAGATCAACGCATCCAGGACCGGGAGGGCATCACTGAGTTGTTGATCGGGATAATTACTACGTACAGCCATGTCTTACTCCTTATACACCAAGAGTTCCAGTTCCACCTGAGAGCTGGTGATTGTTAATCTTAACGATTAGTCTATTGAATTCGCCAAAAGCGTTCACTGCTTTTCCCTGAACTTCATCAGAAAGAGCGATAAGCTTGAATTGTAAAGTAGCACCCACTGCGGCAGATGATTCATCAAGTTCAGAAGTTGATCTACCGTTTAAAACGGCAACTCCAATAAAATCAATATTAAGCCCGAGATCGCCTTCAGCACTAGCTGTTCCAGTTCCATCGTCGGTTTGAGCAACGAAGAGCTGTAAGGGATCAGACCAAACTTTAATCTTTCCACCGGCACTTGCAGCTTTTGCTTCAGCAGCAATTCCTAGTAGTGCATTGCCTGCTCCAGCAGATGCGTGGTCAACTCCACCTGCTACAACAGCAACAGGAGAACCTACTCCAATTGCAGCATTACTTGAAAGTAAGACGTGCTCAGTTTCTACCGGATTACCGTTCCCACTGTGTGGCGCACTGTAGGGTTGTAAACCATTTGCATTATCAATGTTAGCCATGCTTATCCTCCACTAACGGTCTCTTCAGGACCGACTCTTTGGGTAAAATCAATTCCACTAATATCCATGCTGGCCCTAGCATTAGGATCAGCTTCTCTTAATCTAACTTGTGCTCTTTGGGCGATAGTCTTAATGAGCATCTTCTGAGAATTGTATTTCTGATTCTCTTGGACTCTGAAGTAGGCTCCTACTTCTTTTTTTCTTCGACATAAAACAACATCTTGAAGGATCATTTGTTTCTTGCCTTTAGACTTGGGAGCTCCGATTGGAAGCGCCCATCTCTCGCCGTTTTCATTTCCATGACCGACACATTCATATCCGTATTGATCAACTCCGCCGCCTTCTTCTAATTCTTTTCTCAAGCGAAAGGCATATTCGTAGTCTGGATTCTTATTCAGAATATCAAGACGCGACATTCTTTTAGTGATCGCATGAGTCTTGTTTCCGATAGATTGTGTAACAGATGGTTTCATAACTTCTCCTTAAATCCTAAATTAAAATTTGATTGCGTCAACAAAAAAATCACTTAGCTTGTTTATTTTTAAAGTGTCTTTCTAGGCTCTCTTTACTCAATCCTAGTTTACTTCCGAACTCAACTTGTTTAGCATTCGGCTTCCAAGAGTCCGCTTTAGACTTCCCTCTGATAGCAAAGTTGTTCTGAGAATTGTTGTATTGTCTTTGTTGTTCGTGAGCCTGCTCTTCAAGCTTCCTAGCCCATTTGGGATTAGTAGCTTTAACTACAGCAGCAGAATCATAAAGAAAATCGATGTCTTTTGCCGATTTTCCTCGCTTTAACCTATTGTCGATCTCAGCCTCAACCGCACCGACAAAGCCAGTATCGTACTGAGCTGAGGAAGGGTCAAGCATAGGGAAGTCCTCCATAGCTTGCCGGTCTCTTGTGGCTTGCATCTTTTGTTCATTTAAGGTGTCACTTACTACCTCAACCGTTTTTTTAGAGGCAACCTTCTCACTCTGCTTTAAAACAGACTCCATCATTTTTTTTACTTCACTTTTACTCACATAGCCATCATCGTCCTCATCTGAGGCTACCAATGGCCAAGAATCAGATTTTTCTTCTACTTCCTTGGGTTTTAAAGCGTCTACTTTCTCAGTCATTTGGTTCGCATGTACATCGAGTTTCTCTTGTACATTCGTATTGATCTTAGCGATAAGATCATCAACGTTTACTTCTGCTTTTGTTTCTTCTTCACTCATTTTTTTATCTTCCTATTCTTTGTTATCTTCTTTTTTAATACGTTCTCTTAGGGCGTGACGGTTTCTCCATATGTCCGCAATGGCATCACGTTTGCCTTTTAAATAAACCATCTTACTTACGTATTGTTCGTTCCCTTGTTCGGGATCGGGTCGGGCTGAGAGAGTGTCAAGTTTCCAACGTTCATAGAGGTCCTCCTCCAGGGCTACCGCCGCCTTCCAATCCTTCTGCTGGTAGAGCCGGAGCAGGGCCTCCCCCTGCAAGGTCTCTTGAAGTTGTTTGTCCGACATTCTCTCCTCCTTGTTGTGGTGCTTGCCCAGACATCAGAGCATTCTGATCTAAGCCTTGTTCTCCTGTTTCATTGGGTCCTCCCCTAGGAGCAAGTGCTTGGGCTAGATTATTGTGTTTATCGATTGTTTTTTGCATCCAATCATCTACATCAGATACGAAAATTTGTTTCTCTTTGGCCTCTATGTACTGCGGAGACTGCATAAAGCCCTGTAAATCCCTCGCCTTAGCGGCATGATCATCCTGCATACTCATAGGAGGCATCTCTCCTTGGCCACAAATCTGTGTTTCTTGGTATAAATTGAGTGGTTTTTGGACGAATTGAGGCTCATCTAGGTACTGATCTGGCCTTTTTCCGAAGGCTTTCAGGTAGTCTTGAGCCACTTTATAGAGCGCTTTAGGCCCTACAATCCCCATTTGTTGCAATAAAGAGGGGTTATTAAGGGTCTGGAGCATGATAGAGGCTTCGTTTCTTCTCACTTCATCAGAAGAGACCACTGATGCAACATCAATTGAGAGGTCAAAAGAGCGTGAAACAAGTAAGGATTGATTTAATTCTAAGATCGATTTCTGGCTTTGTTCATCAAAAGGCATCTCAACAGAAGATCCAATCACTCTCATCTTCATAAGAGGATCCACTCTGTAATCGAGATCTTCTAAAATAGCGTGTTCCATCTTCTTCCATTGAACAGCATTATGATCAACGATCGGTCTGAGCTGTTTATCCATTTGTTGGAGAAGAGTGACGACCCCAGATGTGGATCTAGTTGGACCGACTACCGAGGGAACCGCTCCTTGAGAAAGTGGAGAAACGCTTGTTAACCATTCAGCGTAACGCCATAGCCGATCTTCTTCCCCTGCAAATAGACCCGCATTCGAATTGAATGTGATTGGCCTAAGATCGGTTATCTCGTCAACTGGAATGAATTTACCAGGAGCGATTCTGATGGGTTGATTGTCTAAGGAAGACCCACCTCGGTAGACCCCAAACGGACAGGTTTGCAGTTGTAAATAATCCTGTCTTAGGTTGTGGTTCATGTCCATCTCCTCTTGCAAAGGATGAACAAATTCAGGCACGCCTCTTGAGTAAGCTTGACGTGGTTTAGTAAAGCAATCGAATTTAAAAAGTGGTCTACAGCTACTTGGAGAAATTCTATCTAAGTAAGTAACTTTAAGAATAATTCCTTTAGGTGATCTAGTAACGACAATCTCTTCATTAATACCATCATCATCAATATCGTAAGAACAAAAAGCATATTCAATGTCTCGCTCGTCAGTATCGTAAAAAGTATTTTGCGTATCATATCCAGTTAATCTATCTCTCAATTCTTTAATGTTCTTCTCACGAGTTTCAGAAGCAAGCCCTGGAGGCGCTTCCCCTTCGATTAATTCTACCTTTTCTATCGGCCAAAGACCTTGCTGAGCTTTTAATCTAAGGTCAGACATGGTCATTTTAGTAACAATTAAAACCATGTCGGGTGCATCTAGATTCGATGCTTCTGGAATTTCATTTGGAAAGTAAGCGTTCTCAAAAGGAACTGTCATTAATTTAGTTCCTTCAAAGACAGTCATAATTTTTTGAACTTCTTTATAAGGCTTTACTGAAACAGGTTTTACTTCTTCCTCATCTTTAGATTCTACAGCTCTCTCGTCTATCACTCTGCCAAGTTCTTTAGTCTCACGACCGAGTTCTTCTATTTCATTTTTCTCAAGCTGAATGACTTTGCGTTGTTTAAGCTCCCAGGTCTTCATTAAGATCCCGAACCCAACAGTACTCACGTCATAGAAGAGTTCGTTCGCTACACCTTTGATTCCCTTGTACTCGTTGATATAATCCCACAAGTACCAATCTCTTAGAGCTTTAATGATCTCAACTTTATTCTCGTCCGCCTTCTCCCTAGGAGTAAAGACGGTCGTGTCTTTCTGAGTAAAGATATTATAGAGCCTTGCATGGTAATTTTTTTGTACGATCGAAGTAAGAGGCATGTGAAGATTCGCTGATCCATCCCATGGTCCTTTTCTCGTAAAAGTAACAAAGTCATCGAAGTCAAAAAGATATCTCTTCTGACGTTCTAAGAACTCTTCTCTGTCGTAAGATACCGCTTGCTTCTTTTGAGTGATCCAATGTGAAAGGTCACGCTCTTGTACGTCGGTGAGATCAATCGATAAACGATCAACCAGATCCGCTTCTCTGTATTGCCCCATTATTATCCCCTAGCATAGATTGGTCCCACTTCTTTAATTCTTGGAAGACCGCTGTAAGCAGGCCTTTCTACAAGAACGTAACGCAGGTTATCTGTCTGATCATCCCACTTTTTCTCCGGTTCCTCAAGGATTTGAGAACGGTCTTGCTTATTCTTTTTATAAATTTGATTGGTGAGTTCTTTATGCATTCTCTTACAATGATTCATCACGAATAGAGAGTCTTCGTCAAACGATTGATTGATTAAAATTATTCCAGAAGCTTTTAGATTCCTCTTTTGTGCGAGCTTCGTTCTTACCCCGTTGCGTTGTAAGATCTCTCTGGCTGACATCCTTCCCCATCCTTCTTCTTGGGCTGATGTGTCAATCAGAATATTTAGGACGTTATACTGGGAAGCAAGGTCAAGAACATAACCAGCAAGGTCCACAATAGGGCATTTGTAGTGAATCTCATTACAGACATATTTTATCCCCTGAGGCGAAATAGCCAAGAACAAAACCGCATGGGGTTTATTCCTATGCGGATCGATCGATATCCATACTGGCCAGTGAGCGGGGATGTCAAACGAAGGGATAAGATGTCTATCCGGATGGTAGGATTTAAACACTCTTCCTGACAGATGACGAAACTTCCCATGCCATCTTGCATCAATCTCATCTTGAGTTAGTTGAGATTTGAAAAATTTTTTATCTTCTTCAGATATTCTACTATTTTCATCGGATGATCCTTCAAATACCGCGATATTAGGATCTCCTTCGATCCCTTTCATGTAGAGGTCTTCATAGATCCAGGGCTCATCTAGAGGGGTACAGGTCAGCCAGGTATGGCCTCCAGTGGTGAGCATCCCCCGGTTAAGGGCAATAAAGATCTCTCTCCTTACTGGCTCATCAATCCAGGCCCAATCGACTGTAATACCTTCAAATACTTTGTTCTCTTGCTCTGCACTCATAAGATAAGTGACAGATCCGTTAGACCATTCGATTACAACAGGAACTCCTTGGGAGTTGTTCTTAATCTTTTTAATGTCATGAGATCCTGTCACAGCTCTGATCTTAGGCATGATGATCTTTTCAATCCCATCTTTAAAGCCTTGAGCTGATACGATCGCTCCTGTGTTTGGAGTCGTGAGTTTTTTATAAGGGTGAGACCCTAGGGAGTAGTTCGCAGCTTCCACCGCTCCTACATGTGTTTTACCCGATTGGTTTCCTGCTGTGATTAAACGAATACGTTTAGTTGATTTGAAAAAGGCTTCTTGGAATCCTGGGTTAGGGATAAAGCTTCCTAACTTATTTCGGTCCAGGACTGCTTTCTTCGCTAGTAACTTCTTTAGGAGCGCTTCCTTCTGCTGTCTCAATTAACTTCCTATCCTTCTTCTTGTAACCTAATTCATTTAAAAGATCACCTATTGTAGCGTCAATCTCTTCGTCCGCCATCTCAGTGATGTCCATGTTGATGTTTGCAATCCGTTCAATGGGTTTACCAATAGATCTATTTAAGACTGATTCAGCTGCTTTCAAACGATCAGCAGATGTCTTCCCGAATTCCATTTCAATCACAGTACGCTTCGCAGCTTCAAGAGAGAAATCACGGAGAAGGTCATCAGTAGATTTATACTCACCGAGTTGTTCTAAGAGATGCGTCTTGTCACGGATCTCTCTTAGTTCTTTTTTAACTTCTTGTTTATGTACTAGGTCACCATCCCCTGTCGTATCTTCGGGGATCTGCTTTAGGGCAGCCTTCATGTATTCTTTTAGATCGCGCACTTACTTATTCATAATATCAAAGAAAGGAGAGGTCTATGCAAAATTGTCATGAACGATCATTTGTATCATCCTCTTCATGCGCCACTTGTATTCTTCATACTCAGTGGGGAGGATGGGTTCTAATTGTGTTGCGAGAAGTAGAGCGATGATTCCGATTACACGCCATTCAAAGGGAGTGTAGACCCCTTCAAGAAAAGAAACGATTCCATCCAGATAAAAAACTACGAGTTCTTTGACTTCTTGCATAAGAATAGTGTATCATATCACTTTGGTCTGTGAAAGATGCGTCAGGAGGGACCCAGTGACTGAAATGGAGATGTTATGGCTTTTTATTCTCTGAGATTAGTACTGTCAGTAGAGCGGTTCTCCATAGGAGGAACTCGAGCACTGTGTCTACGAACATCTGTTTGGGGTTCTTCTCTAGGTTGGCTTTATGGGCGTTCTCTAGGTTGGTCATAAAGACCTTCATCAGGCCTTCAGCCTTCTCAACAATAGGGTCCTTCTTCACTTCTTTTAAATCTGTCATTTCTTCTCCTCTACCTGGATTAGGAACTTGTTCCTGTCGGCGAGTCCACCTAGGTAGATATCGTTGTGCCCATGGGCCATTATCGTAAACCGGCCTTCTAGATTAAAGCTTGACTCGGCCTCTACCCGTAAGCCACAGACTTTTAGATCATTGTAGATATTCGTGAGTCTATGAAGGAAGTCGATATCCTTTTTTCTGAGATCCCTCATCCTCTTACGCTGGATTCTTTTTAACTGTTTCATTTCCTTTTTATCTAGAACTAGCCGTGATTCTTCCATCCCCCCTCCTTCTCAAAGAGCGGGAGGTTCGTCAAGATCTGTGTTAAAGGGGCTTAGGAGGTTGGTATGAATAGTGACGAATTATTGAAAAAGTTGGAGAAATCAAACGCGAATCTAGAACTAGCGGGGAAGGGCCTCAAAGGTATGAAATTGGAAGGCATGACAAAAGAAGACAGCAAGATAGTGTTCAAGAGAAAACTCGAAGAGATCAGGGAGCTGGAAGAAGAGGTCAAAAGGCTCGAGACGTATAACGAGGATTTAATAGTAACTCTGAGAGAAGAGGCTGGGTACGAGGACCCGGATCTTAAAAAGCTCAAGAAAAAGAACGAGGAGCTGGTGGAGGAGAGGAAGGAATTAAAAAAAGTAGTAGATGCGTGGTTCTTCCTCCGAAAGAATCTCCAGGAAGAGCTCGAAGACGCTAGGCAAGACAACAAAGACCTAAGAGGAGAGATCGCAGCTCTGATAAAGGATAACGCGGATCTACTAGCACGCCTCCGAGAGGAGACCCCGGAGTCTAAAGAAGTGTTGATGGGGATGAATAAGGATCTAGGAGAAGAGAACGTTATCCTTAGATCGAGGCTCTTGAGGATGGAAGAGCTGGTTGATGTCCTCGTCAGATCTACTAGAAGCCCCGGAAAGCCTAAACAAGATGCGCCCGGTCAATATTCATGATAGAGGGTCGGTATGAAAAATACGACGAGCGAGGAACAGTTATTAGCAGAGAATCTAGGCCTGATCAGAAGTAATGAAGCGCTGGAGGGAAGGAATAGGGGCATAGGAGTTCAGAGGAATGATCTCAAGGCCCGACTGGTTATTAGTGAAAAGAAGGGCGAGGCTCTAAGGAAAGAACTAAGGGGCGTGAAGAAGCACCGTGCAGAGTTGAAGAGAACGGTCAAAGAGCTGAGGAAAGCCGATAAGGCTCTCCAGAGTGAGATGTTCAGAGATAACCAATGCCTTGTACTAAAGATGGGGGGTATTGAACAGAAGAACGAGAGCCTCAAAAGACAGAACGCCGCTTTAACGAGAACCCTCATGGAGGAAGACCCAGGGCTTAAAGAGAGACTTGATCAGGCCGAGAAAAGGCTCGATCTTCTCCTTATATCGATTGCACGGCCTAGGGGCGGTACTCCTCTAGCTCCTTCTTAAGACCCTTAACGGCAGCTCTTAACATCTTGTTCTCTTCGCATATCAGTCGTTCTCGTTGGATATGAGACTTGAGTATATCCCTCATTTCGCTTGTATCGCCCTTGGCTTCTATGAGAGTGTTCCTATCAACATTGCAATGCCATCTGAGTTCTCTTTGCATAGCGGTGCTCTGCTTGCTGAGGTTTTTTATCAAGTCCTCTCTTCTAAGTGCATTGTCTGCGGCTTTGAACAGGATGTTGATTTCCTTCTTGGATAGCTCGTCTCCGAGCACTCTTCTTAATGTTTCAAGGATGATCTGTGTGTGGGTCTTCTTCGCCATACTGCATTACTCCCTTAAAAGAGGCGGGGAGTCAATAATAATATCATGCCCTACTCGGCCCTATGCCCCATACACCCCGAAAGGCTCGGAAAACACGGGGATGTATAACCATGGGTGTTAATTAAAGTGTACGCGTGTGTGTTGGATATGAGAAGTGTGACGTTCGGTGTTATATTGTTGGTCTGTGCTCGCTTGTGGTTATGCCTTTCTTATATATACACTTACCCATGCCCACACCCCCCTCCCTCCCATGTGTCTTTGTACCGTTACTGTATATAATGTAGTACTGCTGTGTGCTATGTGTGGTGTGTGTGCTGTGTATTTATGAATGATAACATGTACATGCATGTGTATTGTGTGTGTGTCCATGGTATGGGGTGTTATGTGCTACTTGCCTGCATGTATTGCTTTATATATTGGTAAATATCTAAGCTACCCTCGAACTAGTCTCCTCTCCTGTGAACTATACTCTAGTACTGTCTACCTCTACTCACCTACCTCTCAACTCAGTGTGTCCAAGGCAGTAAAGAGGACCCCCTCTCTTCCCGGGCCGAGGAGGATGCACCAGCTCCTAGTCTCAACCTATGTTCAGGCTAGTATAATGGCCCTTGGTGTGTCTTAAGTAACACTCCGTAATCACAGCTATTAAGGAGGGTTCCCTTCTCTTTCCCGGGGCCGTGGAATAGGCGTGAGATGAGCTCAAAACTAGCCTCTTATAGAAGGTGTGTATTCTATGACATACCTTAAGTATTAATTTAATGAACGTTAAGTATATACTTGACTATCACTCGCTACTATATGACAATGGTAGTCAGAGGTAGTTATGGAATCAAGACTGAAAGTAAATTGGAAAGGCAAGGAAGGGACGCTCTTCTGGTCATTTGAAGACGAGTTCAAGTACCACATTACAGTGAACCTCCTTAGAGTCGAGCTAGACGAGACTGAGAAGCTTGAGCTCGAATCCTTTATATTTGATCAAGAACTAGCTATGTCAATAGGAGGTATATAATGCGTACCATCATTAAAGGTATCTTATTATTAGCTGTAATATCAATGCTTTATGTCAAGAAGGAAACGAAGACCCAGACTCTAATAATGGAGCCTGTATCCATCGTACTAAGGAGATAAGTTATGAGCAAAAAAAGAAAGAAAATGAATCAAGACGGATTTGGTAATATAACATGCAGTTTTTGTGGCAAAAACCAAAGTGAGGTCAAAAACTTAGTCGCAGGTCCATGTGTTTATATATGTGACGAGTGCTTAGACCTTTGTGTAGAAATAAATGAAGAAAAAAGGATCGGAGTTAAGACAAAGACTAAAACCACTGGTGAGCTTAAAAACCCGAAATCGATACACAAATGCCTTGATAAACACATAGTTAACCAAGAGCACACTAAAAAGATGTTATCGGTTGCGATTTATAACCACTACAAACGGATTAAGAACCCAGAGCTCGGGATTGAGAAGTCCAATATCCTACTAGCAGGACCCAGCGGCTCTGGTAAAACGTTATTCGCCAAGACAATAGCCTCTGTCCTTGACGTTCCATTCGTTATCACAGACGCGACCTCCCTAACAGAGGCGGGTTATGTGGGAGAGGATGTTGAGTCGATCTTAAGACGCCTTTATAGCGCAGCAGGAGACGACATTGATAAGGCGCAGCGTGGGGTAATTGTTTTTATCGACGAGATAGATAAGCTAAGAAAAAAAGCTCCGAACCTGTCCACCACTAGCGACGTAGGTGGGGAAGGCGTCCAGCAAGCCATCTTAAAACTCATCGAGGGCGCAAACGTCCGATTCACACCCGGCGACGGACGCAAGAACCCAGACGCAGAATCAATCGAGATAGACACGTCTAATATCCTATTCATATGCGGCGGTGCGTTTGTCGGGCTTGATATTAGTAACGTCAACGGACGAGAGAAGATAGAATCCGACGCCTTGTACAAATTCGGTCTCATCCCTGAATTGGTCGGACGACTACCTATCGTCTGTAAACTAGAACCCTTATCGGTCAATGAATTGAAACGAATACTGACAGAGCCCGAGAACGCTATAGTCAAGCAATACCAGCGGTTATTCGACCTAGATGGTTATGACTTAACCTTCGACGACGCGGCGCTTGAGCATATCACTGTTGAGGCTTTACGGCGTCAAACTGGAGCCAGAGGGCTTAGAGCAGTGATAGAGGACTTTATTATTGAAATACTCTATGAGATCCCATCCGATAAAAAGAACAACCACTGCGCTATCGGCGCTGATGGATCTGGCCTGACATTCAGACTGTCCAAGGTCGAAAGAATATCTAAACCTAAAAAAGAGAAGAAACAAAAAGCGATTAAAAATCGTTCAATAAGGAGCGCATAGAAATGACTGACATAGACTCAAATATCTTAAACCTAATGAAGGCCTTTGATTATGGAATGATAACCCATGAGCAGTTCAGTGAACTGATTAAACGTTCATTATCTGACGAGGAGGAGTCATGATTATTAAAGACAAAGCCGGAGACCGGATCGAACTAACCCTAGACGGGGAATGCCCGAGTGAGATTGAAATATCGGATGCCAGATACCTTTGTGACTCTGATAGGGAAGTTGAGGACGAGACGCTCGACTGGATAATGGAGCACCACTATCAGGAGTTGTACGAGGAGCGAATAGGCGACCTGATTAGTGCAGCAGAATACCAACTGGAGGACCGATGAAAAAGAAAAGAAAAACGAACAAAAAAGTGAAGTCTAAAAAAGAATCGAACTTTGAGAAGGCCGGTAAAAGAGCCCTCGACAAAGCCTTTGGTGATGGTGTCGGTGATGCACTGGTTAAAAAGGGCTTCATCGTATTCGATACCCCTAAAGAGGAGGAGTGAATGAAAACTATAATAGCCGTGTGCTTTATAATAATGATGGCTGGGTGTTCTACAACCGCGAGTCTAAGGGCCTTTAACTATATATCTCTCGGAATGGATAGACATTTAGTTTTAGAGCAATTAGGTCAGCCCGATACATCCAAGGGATTCGATAAAAAGAAGGTCCTTGTCTACTATATTGAAGAGGGAGGCTATTCATATGCCTCTCAAACCTTCTGGGTGATCTTTGAGCAGGACCAAGTGGTTTTTTATGGTAGGCAAAGAGAGTATCGAAATTGGGTTATTAAAAGCCAGATGATTAGAAAGAGGTAGACAACCCGTTTTCTAAAAAGGAGAAAAAAATGGAAGTAATTTTTAAATATAGAATAAAAATAGACACGCTCAGGGGGGGCACTATCCTACATATACCGAAAGGTGGGAAAGTCCTATCTGTTCAAAATCGAAAGGATGGAGGGTCCCCTCTTTCTCAAATAACTCTGTGGGCTCAAATAGATGAAAGTAATGAGTTTGAGTCGAGAAGATTCACAGTTGTAGGAACTGGACAGAGCTTCCATCCAAGAGACCATGAAGATTGGAAATTTATCTCAACCGTTCAAGACGGACCGTTCGTTTGGCACGTCTTTGAGATTTTAACTGACAAAAAAGAAGTAGACACTCCCTCCTCTGAATAGTACGCCTTTAGTGAACCCGGAAAGTATGGGACCTTGGGAAACCTTTTTTGCGAATATTATCCCGGGGTCCTATTTTTATGGAAACTGAATTCTTTTGGACCCTGAATACAGGCGAGAAAATATACATTATAACAAGTGGGATCCCTGTCTTAAATGACATGGGGGAAAATGAAGTCGAAGGTTTACACCTTGTCTTTGACCCAGAGATTCTTGACGCCGAGACGATGGCTCAAGTTGATAAGGAACGTGGTTTAATAGAGGCGTACGCCGCGTCTTTGATAGTTGATTTATATGAAGAAGAAAGCCGACAACTTCCCGATGATGACGAGTATTAGGCTCCCCGATGGTTTAAAGAAAAACATCGAGGTCCTCTTACTTGAGATCAATATAAAGACCGGACTCCACATCAATAGGTCTGAGTTTATCTGCTCTTCAATTGAATATTACCTGCGCTATCTGCTAGATGCGAACAGCGAGGATAATTTGAAGACTCGACTTGAAGAATATCTTAATAAAGAAAAACACAGCTCTAGGGTTCGTAGATCCTAATTTTATTCCGTATAGTTCTAGGAGCTAAGCCAATATGTTTAGCAGCTTGAACTTGAGACCCATAATAGTCTAGAGCTCTTAAGATAAACTCCTTCTCAATTTCTTGAAAAGTCCTATCGGTCCACTTTATACAGCTTGAGACGGGGTAGTCACTGGCGTAGCGTCCGTTTGCTCGACAGTACTTGGATTTGTAGGGGAGCCAGTAACGGTTTCCTTTACAGGAGTTTCCACTACTTTTTCCGGCGTTACCACCGTCTCTGTTGTTTCTGTGTTCGTTGTTGTTGATTGTTCTGTTCCCATGATTTCGTTCCTCCGAAAGAGAACACTATAGGAAAATTTTGCCTTCCGCAAGATATTTTGCTACTGATTTTTTATTCCGAGGGGGAGATATGAAAGACAGACAATGTGATGGGTTCCATGAGTTTGTGAATGATGCATGGGTTAAGTGTCCTAGAAAAGCGACGCACTATATTCAAGGGAGATGGTTTTGTGATCTGCATAATCCAGCTCGGATATTTGATGATGAGGTTAAAGTAATGAATCACGTTCCTGTTATCGGAGAGGACTGGTTGGACTAATTATTTTCTAAAGAACTTTAGAATATCATCGAGTTTTTTATTCATTCGATCCAGTCTCTTCTCTATTCTGGTTTCGGCTTCTTTATTACTTTTTCTCAAAGTGTTCACTTCTCTAACAGTACTGAATACGGAATGGGAATATGCGGCAAGAGTGAACGTTGCAGTGGTTGTCGCTACGAGTAATGCTAACCACTGAGTTGCAGTGAATCCCTTCATGGTGCTTTTATTATACCAGAAGGGCTATTTAATATAGTAGACTGTGAAATCTTAACTTGAGTTAATTTATCTAACTAAGGCTTAGGTCACGATTGACCCAAGCCCCCATTAGTTTAATGCCCCGACCGGGAATCGAACGCCGGATCTACCTATCAAACCATCCATAGCTGGTGGGTATGCTCTAGCCGTTAAGCTATCAAGGCTGGGTTATTGTATCATTTTTTAATGTGTGACAGCGGAGCCAGTGCGCTAACTCTGGTGCTCCTAGGTTTCTAATTTGGAACGGGCTAACCTTATACCCTGCGTGTCTCCAGATCCCATTATAGGGGACTTATACAGACCCTAGGAACCATCGCCTTTCACGCCTCACGCTGTCTCAGCTCCTCTATGATAGTTCTTCTATGAAGTAAAGTGTGACAGCAGGCCACCTTTACAAGCCTTTACAACTTTTTACAACCCACCGATAAACACTTGATATGCCACTCTTTTTGGATGTGGTTTCATAACTCACCAATCTTGACCCATCCACGGTTTTCTAGAACCTCTGGGAAGTGTAAGGGCATGTTGGGAACGTAGCCTTTGCCTTGGTCAATGTAATAGACCTTAAAGAAGATCAAGTATCTCTTCTCTACTAGGATGACCCTCTCTCTTTCGGGGTGATACCAGATAACTTCTGCATTCATTTCAGCCTCTTAAAAGGAAACGCCCCGGAAATTTAAATCGGTTGACCTAAACCTTCCAGGGCGTTAAATATGAAAATACAACTATTGCTTCGATCTTTATGCCACTTCGGGCATATCTTAGCAAATACATTTTTTTGGAGTTTTAATGGAGACGGTCCTCTTTGTCATAGTGATCAGTTCAATTTTCCTTGCGCTGGAGAGCTATTTAAACAGATGAGAAAAAGTCTCATGGAAAGAATAAAAGAGGAATTGAAAGAAAACACTGAGCAATTGAGAGAGGAAACTGAGCGAGCTAAAAAGAATCTTGATTTTCTATTGAGGCTCTCTTTCCGGCGTGGGTTTGCGACTGCGACTGCGCTGATTCTTGGTGGTTATTTTTTAAGTAGGTTGTTTTAAATGAATAAAAAAGGAGAAAAAAATGAAGAATGTAATTTATAAATATCGTCTTGCGATTGGAAAAACAAAAGTAGAACTACCGAGTGGGGGCAGATTACTCTCTGTCCAGAGCCAAGGTGGGGAGATAACTCTCTGGGTACAGATAGATATGACACCTTTGGTTGAAAGAACATTCGTCGTTGTTGGAACTGGGCATGAATTTGAGCCGACAGAAAGCTGGAAATACCTTGATACCGTTCAGATAGAATCATTGGTTTGGCACGTCTTTGAGGTTTAACTGGCAACTTGGGGGTAAAAAATGGAACTAACGTCCAGTGACGTAAAGAATATTTGTGATGCAGTGTCGATGTCCGTGTTTTTTTTATCCGCCGCTTGGATATTAAGGCCCCCTGGGAAAAAGAAGTGATCAGCTGGGAACTAAGGAGTAAGAGATGAAATTAAAAGAAGCAGAAGAATCTAATCAGACAGCTCTCTGTCACTCCGTTATAGGGATGGAGGATTTGCTCGATTCTTTGAACAATCTAGTCTCAGCTCTAAACTCACAGGTGGGGAATAAAGCGAGCCAAGACCGGCCGGATGAGCAGAGCGAAAGCGATGCGAACGGATCTAAGACAGAGACTGTATTATTTGAAACTGTTGCACACGGTTGGAAACCTCATGAGCTTTGGGTGAAGATCCTAAAAGTCTTTGAGGACCACAAGGACTGCACGTTGCGAATGGTTCAGTTGGACGAAACTAAAGAGGATGCTGTTTCAGAGGTGGGTAGCTGTGTGCATATAAAGGAGGGGGAGGACGATGATGGCAAAGCGATTTGTCATTGCGGTGAACCAATGCCCTGGCTCGACGAGGATGCTGTTTCAGATGAGGATATCTGCGAGGGTCATGTCTGGCATAGGGACTTTTTTAATGTGGAAGTTTGTAGCCTTTGCGCTGTCAAACGCAGCGAGATTAAAGAGGATGCTGTTTCAGAGGACTGTGAGCATAGATGGGGATACGAGGATCATCAGCTCTGTACTATATGCGGTGAGACTGACTCTGATTAATTAGGAGATTTACTGATGGAAGAAAAAATATGATATGTCCGCACTGTGGTAAACCGATAAGCCGCAAGAATAAAATTACTGAGTCTCTGGAGAAGAAGATCCTTAAGCTTCACAAGGAAGGCTACTCAGTGAGAGATATTGAGTACAAATTAAAGCGTGCTGTGTCTCATTCCACTATTCACAGAGTTGTCAAAGGGATTCAGAGATGACATGTGATAATTGCGGTGGGCAGAACGATTGGAACAAAACGTACTGCGAACATTGCGGAGCTAGAGTTCTGTATTCTTCCATGACTAGGTTTTGTTTTTTGAAAGGGATGAGATGGATGTTTGTAGATATTGTTTAGAATATCATCCAGACTGGGAGGTCTGTGAGGGATTGATTAGATATATGGAAAATAGAGAAGAAGCAGAAGAAGTTTGAAAGGGATGAGATGAGAGACAATATGGCTTGGAAGAAAAGAGAGTTTATCTGGGGTTTAGTGCAAGCTTTCCTCGTTATCGCTCTGTTTATTGGTTGTATCTGTCTGTTTGATTGCACTTGAGTCTCATCCTAAAAGCTCCGAGTAGATATATGAAAAGATTTATTAGATGGTTGATAGAAAAGTGGTTGATAAAAAAGAAGAAAGAAAAAAAAAGGATAAGCCGTTGGCATTTTGTTGTGACTATGAAGGATGGGACTAAGCTTTTTGGATCGAAACTTAAAGATTTACATCCGATATGGACTGGCGGTTGGTTCTTTGAAGTAGACAACATCTTGTATAAATGTGCAGACATTGAATCTATGGAAAGTAGAGAAGAGATAAGAGAAGTCGATGCGTAGCCTAACAGACTTTAAACTAGGCAAGGCTCAGATACCTAATAAGGTCTGACAAACAAGGGGGGAGTGAAACGAGTAGTCGGTGAGAAGCGTGAAATCAATTCTACACCCTGCGCTTAAACTGCTTGTTTTATTTCGACTGGGGAAAAATGGTTTTGTACGAAGTATTGAGAGAGTGCTCTAGGAGTGATTCTATGATGGAATCTTGTCTGGGTCTTTTTTATTGATTTGTTTGACTAAAAGCACGTAGTTTTTAAAGTCCTGAGTAAGGATGCTTTTGCATCTGAGTGGTTAGGGCATGAGTCTCAATCAATACATTCGGGTAACCTGCTGATTAGAGGTTTCATCCTAGTGGTGGTGAAGAAAAGGGTGGTCTATCTTGCATGAATAGGATAGCAAACGAGTTAAGAAACGGAGCGGTAGAATGAAAGAACTAAAAGAACATCTAGATCAAAAGATAATAAAACTAAGAGAGGAGTACATAGAAGAACTGGAAGAAGACGAAGGCATGCACACTAATTACGCTGATAATAAAAAGCTTGAGTTCGCAGAGATGCTCCGAGAGGTTTTGTTTAAATGAATATCTTAAATATAATATTAGCGGGTTTACTTTTAATCGCAAACTTAATTCTTTGGGCTAGGTTGAGGCGGATTATTGAGGTGGCTAAAAAGGACAGGTTTGGTCGCTATCAGTATGAAATTCAGGTGGCTTTCGAAAAAGAGGTCGTCGCTCATTTTAGAAAAGAATTTAGAGATGGGATAGAATCAAGAGTTAATCTGGAGATTGAAAAAGCAGCCGAAACCGAAACAATCAAGCAATTAGATAAAGTAGCTGAGGAGTTTGCAGAAACTTATACGAAAGAATACTTCGAGGTTCGTATGAAAGAGCAAGTCAGTGAGATGGTAAAAACCCATGTCAAAAATAAATTCTTCGTTATAGAGGAGTAGGGATGAGTAGATTAGAAGAAATCAAAGAGAGAGTTAAGAAGGCAACGAAAGGGCCGTGGGAATCCTCGGAGAACTTGGGTGATCACAGTGTGCAGGGTCCCGATGGTCCGGTAGCAGCCGTCACTTACGCCTACGCAGAGGGTCCCATAAGCCTAGATGAATGTGACGCCGAATTCATCGCCCATGCTAGAGATGACATTCCTTGGTTATTAGAACACCTCAAAGAGGCTAGAGAAGTGATTGAGTTTTATGCAAAAAGCTCAGAGAAATACAAAGATCAGTGGGGTTATATTCAAACCGAACCATCGGATAATTTTTGGGGTGACCTAGGCAAAAAAGCCCGTGAGTTTATGGAGAAATGGAAATGAAGACGACCCTGATACCCCTAGAGAGTTGGAATGCAAAGCAGTGGAGAGACTGTGCAGTCTACCATTCAGAAGAATGGGACAAGCAAGCTCAAGAATTAAAAGAGGCTAGAGAAGTGATCAAGGGGTTTGTTGATTATTTTGATTGTGAAAATGATGATACTTCTTATTTAGAAAAAGCCCGTGAGTTTCTGGAGAAATGGAAATGAACAGATTACAAGTCATAAAAGAACTATGTGGTAAGAGCGAAAAGTGGACCTTTTTTTCAGAAGAGGCTCTAAATCAACACTGTAATTCAGAGAAGGAAGACATCCAATGGTTGGTCAAACAACTAGAGGAAGCTAGAGAAGCGCTTGAGTTTTATGGAGACGATAAACATAATTCACATGAGCACTATGATACTGAGCGCATATCTAGTGAACCTGGAATGACATGGTTAAGGGGCGGAAAAAAGGCCCGTAAGTTTTTGGAGAAATGGAAATGAGTGCAGATTGGTCTCTCGCCGTATTTTTTTCCGTTTGTGTAATCATGGGTGGGCTCTTCTTCATGAGAAGTTGTGACAATATGACCAAAATAGATGCCTACACACGATGCTTGAATTTAAAAGCTGGAAAATCAGACTGCGCGAAAGTTTTGGAGAAATGGAAATGAAACCGAAAGATTGCCCTGCATGCGGAAGAGAACCCAAGGCAGATAAACTCCTCGACAACGAATACATCGTTATCTGTGAAGAGAGCTGTATGCTGAGTGGCCCTGAAAAGCCCACGATGGAAGAAGCAATAAAGATCTGGAATAAAATCCATATAGATGGACCTATTGATCGAGTAGCCATCGCTATGCTAGACAAACTGAAACAAAGACTGGAAGGCAGATGATGTGGATAATTATTGTAGCGATATCGCTGGTAGGTTGTACAACGGCGTTTACTTTCGGAGTAATCGACCAGCAACACCCAAGTTTTAAAGAAGACAGCAGACTAATCCGTGTCCTCTTCCCATTAAGATGGTCTTACAGACTGGGTTGGATGTTCAGCAAATGGAACAGGTCTTGAGATGACTAAAATGGAAAACAAAGACCACAGTGTCTTTGACCTTAAATTGTTTGAAGAAGCTAGAAAAACGCTATCAGAATCGACGGGTTTTAAACCAAAAGTTACGCGTTTTGAAACTGTCGGGGACAGGGTATTCTGTTACTCAGATGATGGATTTGTATTAAGCATGTCTGTAGATGAATTTGAAAAATTAAAACCAGGCCAGGATAAGAAATGATCTCCGACAACATCCATATCTGTGCCGATTGCGGGATAGTTTATTCTGATAAATGGTATATAAATATAGGCTGTTGGGAAGCGCGATCTTGCCCAGTCTGTAAATCACAAGAAACAATGAGCTGGGAACACCACACGAAGTTCTGCGATAATTGTAAGGCAGAAAAACACCACTTTCTACGGTGGGAGTGTGAATGCGGTGCGGTCACTAGAAGGGAAGAACGATGATCCATTGCAGTGAATGTGAAGACGGATTTGTCTGGGCTTATTCTAAAACAATTAAATGCTCCCCTTTTGCATTCAGATGCTCGTGCAGCGCAGGGCAATTTGTTAAACAACAAGCGATAAGGCCCTGGACTCCCAGAAGGCTTAAGGACTACGTTCCTTTTTATCTTTCAAAAGATGACCTCGATGAGCACTATATTGCAGATAAAATGAGAACTGGGGATATCCAAGATGAAAAATATGTGCAATTAAAACAGCTATGGGGAAACGCACGATTCGAATTAGTCCAGGGAAGCATAAAAGTAGAACGTACACGCTTAAAGAACTTTGGATTAGAGAAGCAAGAAAACCCTTCAAAGCCAGAAGAGAGTACTGGGTTGGAGCAGAGTGGTATCAAGTCAAAGGGTTTTGTCCCATCAAACCTCATGAAGCAATTGGATTCCTCGACTCTGGAAGAGTGATAGGGTATCTGCCTGAGATAGACGGGTGGGACATATGGAAGGGAAAGTGATTGCAATTAAAAGCCTGTCTTATAGAACAATCACTATGGGACAACTAGCCGATATGGCTGAGAAAGATCCTAAAGAATTCATTGAGTACCATAATATATTCCAGACAAAACTCGTCCCCATCACTTCTGCTAGGGAAATGGTTCTTTGCTTCTATCATCTCATAGCGAGCCATGCATATAACAACGTGCGTGATATGAAGAAAACCAAAGAACAGTACGGGGATCTTTTAGACAAACGATTAGTTGACGTTATTGGAGAAGTAAATGGATGATTTCCACGTAGAACAAACAGATAGGCTTATAAAGAGAATCGAAGAACTCACCCGCGATGTCGAAGTGCTATCAGACAAACTCGATGAGGCGAATAGATTGAACTGGGGATTAAAAACGAAGCTCTTTAACCTAAACAAGCTCTTTAACCCAGATGATCCGTGACATCCTGCACTGACCTTGCAACGAAGCAAACGCCTCCCTCTTCCCCGAACTGATGAAGGAAATCCCTCTGGTCTGGAGAAACCTTGCCTATTTTCGTCTTCACCTCGATAGCTAAGGGTTTGCCCCTATAAATCCCCAAGATGTCTGAGACGCCATTTAAATGATGTTTGGAATGACTCTTACGAAAGACCTTTCTTACTGGATCAAAGATACCAACTGACTGATTGGGCCATGCAAAGACATCTTTTCTGTAAGCAAGATACTCAAGAATTGAGTTTTGAATCTCTTTCTCAGTCTCTTCCCTCAAACCGTTTGATGGCTTCCCTCTGCCTCTTAATGGTTTCATTAACGGTTTTAGCCTTGGCGGCCTGCTTCCTCTTGTACTCATTCGCGCCCTCGTTCTCTTTCTTCTGACGTTTCTTTGTATCTTCTTTCTTCTTAATACGTCTTCCGATGAAATAAAAGACAGCGCTCAGAATTGTTCCAATAATAGCGAGGATCGACTCCCACACCTTAACACCCACATTTCGCAGAGCGGTATTTAGAAGTCGTTTGGAGCTTGCATGAATCGATCTTATTAATCCATAAGATGTTTGGGTCACCGCATCCAACAGGAGCGTACATTGGATCTAGAACAACGAGACGGAAGAAGCCTTTCGCAATCGTTGAGAACTCCTCCCCGTCAGGGCCAAGGAAATAGAGCCTCACAACAACAGCATACTCTCCTTCATGAGACTCATTAATCTCCTCATTAGCTCCTGTAATCTCTGAGAGAACAAAAGGAACTAAAGTCTGTCCCTTCCTAATCCCTCCGCTAGGTCCGAAGCTCCCATCTAATCTTATCCATTGATACTCTGCGCAAGCATCTCTTTTACATTTTACCTTTGGGATATGGAGTTCAACGATCTCAGAAGGGGACGCACCGTTGTTCACTCTACAGAAGTTATAGCCCACTTCTAGAGGCTTCCTACATCCGCGAAGGGCAACAGTAGCATCGTTCCCGTCAGCAGCCCCCATGGCGGAATCAATACGTACGTGCGTACACTTCGCGGCTGTAAGCATTATAAATAAGCTAAATATGAGGAGCTTGTTCATTTACGTGATAATTTTATCACAAGATCTAAAATACTTTTCATAGCCTTCTCGGGCTGAGGGCCTGGGACCATTACGAAGACCGCAATCAATAAAACCAATAAGGCGTCCACTGCCACTACAAGATTCATCCAATTCGCTACTAACCATTCCATGTTATACCCCTTTTGATCTATTCTAGATCAGGACTTATTTTTTTCAAGCTCTTCCATTTGTCTCACATCATCCCAAGTAACGACATCGAATTTCGCCACTAGAGGGTTAGCTAGAATGGCTTGAATCTGAGCATCGAGAAGCTTCTCAAGCTGAGCTTCGGTCGCTACTATCATTTCGTCTTTGTTTCCCACGTTTACCTCGTCTTTTTAATGCCTGGACCAACTGTGCGTACATCTGATCCGGATGGTTTCTTATCTCCTCGGTCCAATCTAAAGGGTAATGGCCGAATAAAAGGCCGATCTTCTCAGGGGATTCCCCTAGGATCTTAGCCAGCTTATAAGCGAATTCGGACGTACAGCCACTTTTATATTGCAGGACCAGGTAGAGGAACGTAGGGGTGCAACCCAACTCATTGGCTACGTATAGCTTGGTGATCCCAAGCTCAATACAGCGCTTGGCAACGATCTTCTGGACAGGGTAGGTGTATCTCATCCTGCCTAAATCGTAAGTTAATACTTTACTTTTGTCAAGTACACGCTATCGATACCTTAAATTAATACTTGACATCTAACTCGATCCTAACCTATAGTTGAACTAATGGAGGAGTGGATTTATGTTTAAACTAAAAAGAAACCCGTTCACGGCATGGGAAGATAAGATCGACCCGGAGATACCTACTGCAACCCTTGAGATCTATGAGTTTTTACAAGGTCATTGGGAGCGCAAACAAGTCGATACCCACATTAACAGGGCCTCGGCAGCTAACATGTGTCCTAAGAGACGCTGGTATCAAGGTAAGGGCAATAAGGGAGCCCCCCTAACCCCTCGTAAGCAAATCAACTTCCTCCTAGGAGATCTAGCTGAGAAGGCCCTGATTTATTACATCACCCAAGGACTAGTAGGTGAGGGTAAGACCTACTCCGAAGTACGCTTAGGTACACTTAAAGGTGAGATCGAATTCCAAGGAAAGCCCATTAAAGTCTTTGATCAGATTGAGTTCACTACTGAGATCGGAGATATGAAGATCTCTGGTCATCCCGATGGATTAGGGAAGAGAAACTCCGATGGTAAGTGGGAGTTAATAGAAATTAAGTCTGCCGCAAATTATGGATTCAAAGAATTCAAAGCCGAAGGCGCTGGAGATTATCTTAAACAAGCTCACGCTCTAATGATGAGTAATGAATGTAAGGAACTAGATGTCAGGGATGTCAGATTCTTTTATCTAAGGAAAGAGACAGGACATATCTGGGATCGTCTCCATCAATACGATGAGATGATCGCATCGAGAGTTAAAGAAGAGTTCCAAGCTGCAGTAAAAGACGAAGCCCCTCCCGCTCCGTATGATTTAGTAGACGAGATGTCAGGGTGGGGTAAAAACAAAAGGCCCACTGGTAGGAAAACAGCCGTATGGCAATGCCAGTACTGTCCGTACCTAGAGAAGTGCAAGGGCAAATTTAAGCTTGAATTCAAAAAAGACCAATGGGGGAGTCAAAAACCACTCTACATCTTTAAGGAGGGAGAGTAATGCAAGAACTGAATATAATCGATTACAAAGTTTCGCAAAGGTTTCAATTAACCGATGTGCCCTTCGCCGCCATAATTGCAGCGGCTATGAGAAAAGCAGACACAGATAATCTAAGAGCACTAGAATCAGCATTCCCTGGTATCGCTAAAGATCTCCGCGCAAGATACAACGCACCGGGAGGTTTCCTTGGTGACGAAGCTGAGACAGTGAATCCTGAGCAGTTAGAAGCAATTGTAAACGACTATTACCCGATAAGATAAGGAGACGAATAGAATGGCATTACCTAAACGAGAATCAAAAGACCGAGGAAATGGCGGTGGAAACCTGTTCATTAAACTTAAGGCAAAAGAATCCGTGTCAGGAGTATTCAGAGGAGAACCTCGGTTCTTCTGTACTAAATGGATCGGAGGCAAATCGTTTGAAACAACCGACGATGACCCAGATGCCAAGGATAGATTCCGTATGAACTTCGTTGTGAAAGAAAACGGAGTGTACGTAGCTAAGATCTATGAAGCGTCAGGGATGACGTATGACGACCTCTATACTTTGGAGGCTCAAGGCTATGAGTTGCATAAAACCATTGTCTCAATTACGAGACATGGGGATGGTAAGAATACCAGGTACACTTTCACTCCTCTACCTAATGGAGTTTTAGCAGAAGGCGAAACGACTAAACTATTGAGCGTTTCTTTAAAGGATCTTGAAGGAAAGTCTAAACAAGAAGCCCCCTCTGAAGGACCTCCAGCCACGCCAGGCTTTGATCCTAATGAGGATGTACCGTTTTGAAAGGCCATCCGAAGTATATAGTCC
>SDBT01001221.1_pt1 | contig 44506 bp, 38 predicted proteins | sample 2277101 | NCBI WGS metagenome assembly SDBT01 (sample SAMN10404973, study PRJNA504765) | marine sediment metagenome | isolation source: marine sediment core GS10_PC15, 103 cmbsf | place: Arctic Ocean: Southern Knipovich Ridge | collected 2010
TCAGTTGTCAATTCAACGATGTACTTTTTTGCAGGCATCTCGGCCTCCTTGCCGTTAAAGGTTTCTATCAAACCTATCGGCAAAAAAACCCATCCATCATTATCCCTGGTACAGAGTACTAGTGCAAGTCAAGCAACTGGACAGGATGATCTATGATTGCCTTGGCTCCATTTGCAAGCAGCTCATCTGCTTGGCGAAAACCCCAACTTGCACCTACCGGGTACATCCCTGCTGCGATTGCAGTCTGCATGTCAGTGTTGGTATCACCCACATAGCAGAACTTCCCCGGAGCAACACCTACAGCTTTAGCTGTCATTATCGCCCCTGTCGGGTCCGGCTTAATCGGTACAGCCCCACCGGTACCCATAACGCTCACAAAAGACCATTTAGCCAGAAACTGACCTATGCATACCTTTGTTGACACATCTTCCTTATTAGAGAAGACCGACATGGGTAGATTCATTTCGATCAGCCCATCCAGCAGTTCGGGGATACCATCATAGGGCCTGGTCTTGGCGTTGGCGTGCTTAATGTATTGGTCCAAGATTAAAGGGATTGTGTTGGAAACGGTTTCTTCATCTCGACAGTCTTCCGGAAGTGCCCTTCTCGCCAGATTCTCAAGCCCATCTCCAACAAATATCTTGTACGCCTCGACTGGATGCGCAGGATAACCCAGTTCCACCAGGGCTGAGTTGGCTGAATCTGCAATATCATCAAGCGTATTTAGCAGCGTCCCGTCCAGATCGAAAAGTATTGCAGCGAACTTCAAATTAAATTCCTTCTCAAAAAAACACGGCCCGCCAAAAACGACGAGCCGATGGTATGTCTTATTATGTTAGCTTAACTGATCAGTCCAGGTTCAGTGTCATGAGGAACTCAGCATTGGACGACGTTTTCTTCAGCCTTGATATCAGCAGCTCCATCGCCTCAACTGGCTGCATGTCAGCCAGGACTTTCCGTAAGGTATGGATGAGTTTCAATTCCTGAGGATCGAGCAGCAACTCTTCCTTTCGCGTTCCGGATCGGCTGGCATCGATAGCGGGCCAGATCCGCCTGTCCACCATTCGCCTATCCAGATGCAGTTCGGCATTGCCTGTGCCCTTGAACTCTTCGAAGATAACCTCATCCATTCGGCTGCCTGTATCGATCAAGGCCGTGCTGATTACAGTCAGCGATCCGCCCTCTTCAATGCAGCGGGCTGCACCAAAGAATCTCTTGGGTGCCTGAAGAGCACTGGCATCAACGCCACCGGTCAGGATTCGCCCGGAATGCGGAGCCTCGCTATTATATGCCCTGGCTAGCCGGGTGATGCTATCCAGCAGTATCACAACGTCCTTACCATATTCAACCATCCGCCGGGCCTTGGCGGAGACCATCTCGGCGATCTGAATATGCCTTGATGCCGGCTCGTCGAAAGTTGAGGAAATTACCTCAGCTATTGTATTGCGCTGCATATCGGTAACTTCTTCAGGCCGTTCATCAATCAAAAGTATTATCACGAACACATCGGGATGGTTGGCAGTGATGGCATTGGCGATCTTTTGAAGTAAGACGGTCTTACCGGTACGAGGTGGAGCAACGATAAGCATTCGCTGGCCAAAACCAATGGGCGTAATCATGTCAACCACGCGCATGTTGATTTCTTCAGCGGTGGTCTCCAAAAAAAACCGCCTATCAGGGTGAGTTGGCGTGAGATCTTCAAAATTGACCTTCTCGGTCACACGATCCGGTACTTCATAATTGACCGCTTCAACCCGTAACAGAGCAAAGTATTTTTCAGACTCTTTGGGTGGCCTGATCTGGCCGGCAACGATACTGCCTGCCTTTAACCCGAACCGACGAATCTGGCTGGGGGATACGTAGATATCATCCGGGCTCGGCAGGTAGTTATAGTCCGGGCTCCGCAGGAAACCGAAACCATCGGGTAAAATCTCAAGCACACCCTCGCCATACATCAGGCCGTCACGTTGGATTCGCGTCCTGAGTATATTAAAGACCAAATCCTGCTTGTTCAGCCCCGTATAGTCGTCCAAGCCTTCGTTCATGGCAATTTCATGTAGTTCAGGGACGGTCAACTTCTGCAGGTCGGTTATATGCAGCTCGCCCCTCTTGACCCGCTCGTACTTGGCGTGCATCTCCTTGTCGAAGACATCTGAAATATTTTCAGCCCCTGAAGCATCTTCAGCCCCGCTAACAGTGCCAACCTCGGTTGAAACCGATCCAGTAGACTGATCATCCTTGGCGGTAGCTTCTGGGTGGGCGGTAACTTCCTCGGGTTCGGCCGGTGCTACAGGATCCTCGGCCTTTTTAGCCTTGGAGTTAACTCGAGTTTTCTTCTTGGCATTTGGGCCTGCTGTTGTTTTTTTCTTTGTCTTTTTTTCTTCAGTCATGGGTTTACGCCTCCAAGACGTGAGCCGCTTTAACGGCCTTATCCCACGCCCAGCGAGGAACCAATGAATTCAAATCATTACATTCCAGGCTCAGCCTTGTCCGTTGCGTGATCAAAGGGACAACCATCCTATGTGTTGGGGATAGCTCGTGGGGTGTCGTAAAAAATCCTAGCCTTCTTAGGCCAGCAAATCTGCAAGCAAATAAACAAAAAGGGGCTAACTATCGTTCGTAGTGTGTGTTATTCGGAAGAAAACTTGCCGGACCTGCTCTCGCAAACAAGTGGCGGTAGAACTGTTATCGACATTATATTCGCATTTACTGGCTTTTTTGTCCAGAGAAATTTGTGTTTTTTCTCTCCGTCGCCAGTGGTCCGCATCCCATTTTCGTTGGGCTTGGGTTCGCTCTTGGCGAGCACTGGCAGGAGCGGATACGAAGATCAGGCTGCTACAATACTTATCCCACCCAGCCTCCAGGATTAAAGCGGCGTCGAGAACCACCGCCGGGACCGATTCGTCGGTCAGGGCGGCTTCAATTTGTTGGCCAATCCGCCTGTCCATCGGCGGGTGAAGTATGCCGTTTAGCGCTTCAAGCTCATCAGGATCAGAAAAAACAATCTCAGACAGCTCGGGCCTGTTTACGTTCCCCTCGCCAGTAAACACTCGCTCGCCCCATCGGGATCTGAGCTGATCCTGTATGTCAGGCTCGGTAAGCAACTCGTGTCCGATAACATCGGCATTGACAATAAGGCACCCAAGGGCAGCCATCTGGGCTGCGACTGTGGACTTGCCTGAACCGATTCCGCCTATGATGCCGATTACCGGCTTGTTATGGGAGGTATTATTCATCGCTTACAATCGATTGTGCTCACGCGATGGGCCAAGTCAAGCACCTCCGGCAGCTGAGGCCATCGCATCGACAAGCCCGGCGGTATCTTCGGGGGTGTGACCGGCACAAACACTCACGCGCAGGCGGCTCGTTCCGGGGGCAACTGTGGGGGGGCGAATGGCAGGAACCAAAAAACCTGCCGACAGTAGCTGCTCGCTCATACGCAAGGCCTCGCCGGCGCCGCCGACGATAACAGGAATGATCTGACTTTGACTATCGCTTGCAGCAAAACCAGCCCTGGCCAAGGCCTCCTTCAGATCACTCGCCATCGACAGCACCCTTTGCCTGCGGTCAGGCTCCTGACGGATGATCCGCAGTGATTCGATCGCAGCTGCGCAAAGTGCGGGCGGCAAAGCGGTGGTATAAATGAAGGCGCGAGCCTTGTTGCGAATCTTTTCGATGAGCACGCCAGGCCCGGCGACGAAACCACCTAACGATCCGATGGCTTTGGATAACGTGCCAACTGTGGCGTCGATTTGGTCTTCGACCCCCGCAAGCTCGGCGGCCCCTCGGCCGGAGCTACCCAGAACTCCTGTCGCATGTGCTTCATCGATTAACAATTGTGCATCAAACTCATGCTTCAGGGCAACCAGATCACCCAACGGTGCCAAGTCGCCATCCATTGAAAAAAGCGAGTCGGTTACGATCAGACAGCGTCGATACCGGCTGCGGTGGGTTTGAAGCAGGTTCCTTAGCCTGTCGGTATTACTGTGAGCGTATGTCCGCAGTTTCGCCCCGCTGATTTTTACGGCATCGAGAATGCTGGCATGGTTCAGCTTATCGGCCAGAACCAAATCGCCTGAAGTTACCAGGGCGGATATCGCGATTTGATTGGCCATCCATCCCGTTGACCCAACGACGGCCGATTCGGTGCATTTGAAATCAGCCAGAGCCTGCTCGAGTTCAACGTGCAGCGATGACGTACCGCTGACAAGCCTCGATGCCCCCGATCCCACCCCCCATTTGACGATTGCATCGGTGGCAGCCTTTATTACTGCCGGATCCGCTGCAAGTGAAAGATAATCGTTACTGCAAAAGCAGACAACTTCCCGCCCGGCAACAGTTATGTGGGCCCGGCACGCAGAATCCACCACCGTTGGTTTGCGTAGCAAATCCTGGGCCCCAAGATCATCCAACTCCGCCTGTATCTGCTGCCAAATATCCATAAAATACATTTTTCTCCTTTCGAACACTTGCGGTCAACCCTCCATCTGGGTTAAATCTAAAAAAGGGCTCTGCCCGGGGAGGCATTATGCAGGACAAATTAGTTGGTGAAGGAATCACTTTCGACGACGTATTGCTGGTTCCCGCAAGTTCTTCGGTCGTCCCGCAGGATGTTGACACTTCAACGCAACTGACGTGTAACATCCGCATTAACATTCCACTTGTCTCGGCGCCAATGGACACGGTAACCGAAGCGGCGCTGGCCATTGCACTGGCCCAGGAAGGCGGGCTGGGCTTCATACACCGAAACCTTTCCAAGGAAGCCCAGGCCCTTGAAGTGGAAAAGGTTAAACGGTCGGAGAACGGCATCATTACCGATCCGAAAACACTCAGCCCGAACGACTCGACCGATTCGGCGCATAAATTGATGGCCGAGCACAAGATTTCCGGCGTTCCGATCGTCGAAGCCGACGGAAAATTGGTGGGCATTATCACCAGGAGGGACATGAAGTTCCTCTCTGCCGATACGACTATTTCCGAGGTGATGACGAAGACCAATCTCATCACCGCCCCGCCGCAAACATCCCTCGATGTCGCCGAGAAAATTCTCAACAAGGCCAAGGTGGAAAAACTCCTGCTGGTTAATGACCAGGGCAAGCTCGCAGGGCTGATTACCATGCGAGACGTTGACAAGATGCGTCAGTTCCCACGAAGCTGCAAGGACAGTCGAGGCCGGCTGCGGGTCGGGGCTGCGGTCGGCATTTTTGACTACGACCGCGTGGAAATGCTGATCGACCGCGACGTTGACGTAATCTGCATCGATACATCTCACGGCCACAAGGACATTGTCTGCGAGACCATCCGCCAGATAAAAGCCCAACACGGGATCGACGTCTTGGCGGGCAATATCGCTACAAGCTCGGCGGCGACTGACCTGGCAAAGGCTGGAGCTGACGGCCTGCGAATCGGTATCGGCCCAGGCGCTATTTGTACAACAAGAGTCGTAACAGGCGTTGGCGTGCCGCAAATAACTGCCATTTACGACACCAACAAAGCCGTAGCCAAGCAAGGCATCCCGATAATCGCCGATGGCGGGGTCCGTCATAGTGGCGACATTACCAAAGCACTTGCTGCAGGGGCCTCCTGCGTGATGATGGGCAGCCTCTTTGCAGGCTTGGATGAGTCTCCCGGCGAATTGATCATCTACAAAGGCCGACGTTTCAAGAGCTATCGGGGCATGGGATCGATGGATGCCATGATGGACGGTGCTGCCGACCGCTACGAACAGGCCCACGTCAAAGATGCAAACAAACTCATCCCCGAAGGCGTTCAGGGGCGGGTTCCCTACCGTGGTTCACTGGCAGAGTTTGTCCACCAGTTAATGGGCGGGCTAAGAAGCGGAATGGATCACTGCGGAACCGACTCGATCGAAAAACTTCGAACCAAGGCAAAATTTATTCGCATATCGGCTGCGTCTCTAACCGAGAACCATCCACACGATATCGCCATTACGCACGAAGCACCGAACTATACCGGCTTTTCACCTGCGGATACGGACTAATATATATATGAGTGGGAAGGAAATGACCGCGAAAACAGCTTTCATTGCCTGTGTTGCAGTTGTGGCCGGGCTTCTTGTCGGATGCAGCGAAGCTCTGCCGGGTACGGCCTATAATCTCGGCCCGGGCAAATACGATGAAACATTCCTAGTAGCCACCGATACCATGGCCCAGTTCTTCTCCATCCAGAAGGCAGATTTTGAAACCGGAATCATCGCCGCCAGGCCTGTTCCTATGGATCCCAAGCCCGATTTGCTTCTTTCAGTAGCTCCCGTCAGGCAACTGGCGAATATGCAAATCATGCGTGAAAAAGGCGAGTTGGTCGTGTATCTGTCGGTCGCTATCCAGCAGGAACAAAGCGATATTCACCGACAAATCGTCGAAGCGATCGAGAACTACGACGGCGTACCGAATACATCTCCTGCCGACCGGGGCGCTGCAACCACCGACGCCCAGAACAAAATCTGGGTAACTCAGCGGTATGATCGAACGTTGGAAGCTAAGATACTCGCTGTTTTGCAAAAGGCCCTGGATTCATCGCCTTGAAAAACACACCCTCCCCGCAAGCAGATTCCGACAAAATACGTGGTACAGGTTTCTTCTAGAGCGTGTTCAAGTTTCGTCTAGGGGATTGAGCGCAGAATCCGGCGAGGCTGACAAGGAAGGTGACCCAAACAAATGCCTTAGCATTGTTGATGGAACCTGACGAAGTCTGCCGAAGTCGCCGCCAGTTCAAACGCTAGAGGAAAGTTGAATACGCTTCTAGTCTTCGATATCTAATACAGCCAGGAAGGCCTCCTGGGGTATCTCAACGTTGCCGACCATCTTCATGCGCTTCTTGCCCTCTTTCTGCTTTTCCAGCAGCTTGCGCTTTCGAGAGATGTCACCACCATAGCACTTGGCGGTAACATTCTTGCGGAGAGCCTTGATTGTTTCGCGAGCAATGATTCGCGTTCCGATTGCCGCCTGGAGTGGAACCTCGAACATATGCCGAGGAATCTCCTTTCTCAGCCTTTGAATTACCTGCCTGCCACGAGCGTCGGCCTTGGACTTGTGGCAGATAGTCGACAAGGCGTCAACCTTCTGGTTGTTGACCAGAATATCGAGCTTTACCAGGTCGTTAGGCCTGAAGCCCGTCATCTCATAGTCCATGGTCCCGTAGCCACGGGTCGCACTTTTGAGCTTGTCGTAGAAGTCGTAAATCAACTCCGACAGTGGAAAATCGTAAGTCAGTATCACTCTGTCGGATGAGAGGTATTCGGTATGCAAGTAAGTTGCTCGTCTATCTTCAGACATCTGCATAACGGCCCCGATTGAATCGGACGGGACGATCAGATCGACCTTGACGTATGGTTCGCGAATTTCCTCGATGACGGTCGGGGCGGGCAAATCACCGGCAGAATCTACTTCAACTGTCTCGCCATTAGTTTTTAGCACTTCGTAGGGAACGGTCGGGGCGGTTTGGACGACTTCAATACCATGCTCGCGTTCGAGCCGTTCCTGTACAATCTCCATGTGCAACATTCCCAGGAAACCGCACCTGAAACCAAAACCCAAAGCGTCGGAACTTATCGGCACAAACGTAAGGGCCGAGTCATTGAGCTGCAACTTGGTCAGGGCATCACGCAGTTCTGGAAATTGCGTCTTCGGGCCGGCGTAGAAGTCACAAAAGACCATCTTCTGCGGCGGCCTGTAACCGGGCAAGGCTACTGCAGCAGGCCTATTGGCCAGGGTAATCGTATCTCCAACATGGACGGCCGATAGCTCTCGAATGTTGGCTACTACATACCCAACCTCGCCGGAGCCCAGCTGCTTTACATCTGTCGGCTTGGGGCAGAATTTACCCATCGAAGATATCTGGTACTCTTGACGTGTACCCATCATCTGAATTTTATCGCCCACTGCCAGCCGGCCATGAAAGACCCGAACGTAAACGATAACACCTCGATAATCGTCATATGTGCTATCGAAAATAAGTGCCGATGCCGGCCCGTCCGCATCCCCTGCCGGGGCTGGCAGTTGCTCAACAATAGCCGTGAGCATCTCGTCGATTCCCTGGCCGGTCTTGGCAGAGGCAAAAATGCAATCTTCAGCCGCCTGGGCCAGAAGGTTCTCCATCTCCATGGCCACATCATCAGGCCTCGCTGTGGGAAGATCGATCTTGTTAATCACAGGGACGATAACCAGATTACCGCTTACGGCCAAGTGGGTATTGGCGACGGTCTGCGCTTCGATCCCCTGGGCAGCGTCAACGACCAGTAGCACCCCTTCGCAGGCGGCCAGGGACCTGCTTACCTCGTAATGAAAGTCAACATGGCCGGGGGTGTCGATCATATTCAACATGTAAGGCTGGCCGTGGTAGACGTAGCTGACCGTCACTGCGGAGGCCTTGATCGTGATCCCCCGCTCGCGCTCCAACTCCATGTCGTCTAACAGTTGGTCCCTGAACTCGCGCCGCGAAATCGCACCGCAGCTAAGGAGCATGCGGTCAGCCAGCGTGCTCTTACCGTGGTCAATGTGAGCGATAATACTGAAATTTCGGATGTACTTCTGGTCCATCGGATTGATTCTAGCGTCTCAACAGCCCGTAACAAGCGGCTTGGGTGTTTCTACCACCCTAAAGGCTACCGCCTTAGGGCTGAATCGAGAGCGTCTGTTAACTCAGTTTTGGAGAACTTACCTTCGAGCAGAATAGGCTCTCCGCCGCCTACAGGATACACTACAGTCAACGGCGGTGCGCCTCCGAACTGTTTAGCAAGAAATTTACTTGCGGCAGAATTTTCATTAGTTACGTCAGCTTTCATTACAAATATGTCCCTCCCGGACAACTCGGCTGCGACTTCCTGGGAATTGTACATTGTAGCATCTACCCATTTACAACTCAGACACCACCCAGCCGTGAATTTAAGCAACACGACCTTATCATCTTTGACTGCAAGGTCCAACTGGCCCTGATCGAACGGGCGGAACTCGACAGCCAGCGGCGCTGCCGGGGTGAGCATCCAAAACCCAGCAGAAACCGCCAAGACAGCGGCCGACCCGCGAATGAGCAACTTCCTTTTAAAAGGAGCGTCGTATCTGACCCAGGTGCCCCAAACCCAAAGCGCGAAGCTAAGCACCACCGCATATGCCAGCACCCACGAAACATAGCCATTGGGGCTTAGCGTGCCTATAAGCCAAATTGCCACCGGCAGCAGAGCAAACCCCATTGACTGTTTGAGCTTTTCCATCCAAGCGCCAGGCTTGGGCAGCTTGTCGAGAAGTTGAGGAAATGCGCCCAGCAGCGCATGAGGCCCGGCCATGCCAACGCCAATCAGCAATATCGCAACGGTCCCCAACCAAAGAGGCTGAAGCTGCGCCCATGCCATCGCCAATGCCAGAATGGCGAAGCTGCAGGGCGTGGCCAGGACAGCCATCATCAAACCCATCCCGGCAGAACCAAGATGCCCCCCGCGCCGGCGGGACGGATCGCGAGCCTCTATAGCAGCAACACTTTGTGGAACTGTAACGTTAAATAGACCGAAAAGATTCCCAGCCAAGGCAACTATAACCATCGCCAGGGCGATTCTGATCCCAGGTAACTGAAAATGTTCAGACCAGTTAATGGCGCGATCGGTCAATAATCGCAGTAGAACATTTGCACCAGCTAAGCCGGCAAAGAAAAGAACAATCCCTCCGGAAAAGGCCAACCCAAGCGTAACGAACCGCCGGCGAGACTGACCTGCCATTTGCATGATAGAGATTATCCTCAGCGGAATAACCGGTAGCACGCAGGGCATGACGTTTAGAATCAGCCCCGCCAGAAGCGCAAGAGCCAGGCCTGACCAGACAGCCAATTCCGCAGCGCGGCCGGACCGAGCAGTCACACCCGCCTTGCCAGCATGGGATGCCTTAAGCTCAGCAACCGTTATAGCCGAATCGATACCACCCGAAATTTCCCTGTCCTGGCCCCATGCAGGATTGACTATCGGCTGGGGACCTACTTTAACCTGCACCGTTGGTGTTTGCGAAACAGGGATACACACGCCTGTTTTATTGTCACAAATCTGCCCAACAACTTTAACTGAAACCAGATAGTCTCCCTCGCCAGCGTCTTGAGGGACGTGTACCTGCACGTATGCAACAGCCCGGCCTTCGTAAACATTATTGGTCACAACCTGATCGCCCAAATCGGTCTGTTTTGCATGGTCTTGGGGCCAGAGCATATCGCCGAAGGTCAACTTTTCCCCGCTTGGCTGGATTACTGCCGGCTGGGCGATTTCGCCCGGGTCTGGGCTGTAAAAAACCCAACCTTGGGCAATAGCCATATCGACGGCGATGTAAAATTGCTGGCCGGGGGTAACCTGGAGATGAGAACTTACCAGTTCCGCTGAAAAGTCCTGCGGGCCTGGATCGGCCCAATCTGAAAAGGGCTGGCTTGCAGCAACAGTTGCCATCAGCAGAATTATTATGCAAGGCCATCGAAACATGTCGGAAATCTCCAGTTAAAGCCCATTGGCCAATAATCTATTTTCCATAACATTGTTACGCTGCAAATGAAACCTCAGGTGACTTATCTTCGTAGAACTCTTATGATAAAATAGTTATTGTGGGAATCGACACAACCTTACCTTCGGCTTAAATGCAATGAAACCAGATTCACTTAAGTTACTGGCGGTTTTGGCACTGGTTATGTTTACGGTGGGCCCAGCCCTAGCGGATATCGTCTATCTGGACGACGGCAGAAGCTTTGATGGCAATGTAACTCGCTCCGACGGCAAAGTTTCGGTTGAAACCTCAAAGGGCATTAAAGTTTTCGATGAAAAACAGGTTCTCTACATCGCCAAGGGCAAGACCAAATCGCGCCAGATAAAAACTTCTCCGTTACCGGCGGAGCTTCTTTTTCCTCCCCTGGTACGGCATAAGAGCTTTGCTATTGAACGCGCTTCCAGGCCTGAACCCATAATTTTCTACCTGATGCGGAAAATAGCAGCCTCACCTTCAAGCCAAACCTCGGCCAGCCTGAAATCACAACTAAAAAGATGGCGGATAGTTGCTCACGACAAAAAACGTAACGCCGGTCGTGGCAGGTGGACCCCGCCGGAACAGTTCCTACGCCGGCGTCATATTTTCCAGCTGAAAGTGGAAGAAGCTACCGAGCTCCTGAAAGAAGCCAAGCAAATAAAAAAGAAAGCCCGGAAACCCAATAAATCGATAACCACAACGGAATATCGCAAGCAGCAGCAAATGGAATCACAAGGCTGGAAGCAAATCTCCCAAGCTGCTGGATACTGGCCTGACCTGCAGGGAAGGATGTTCCTTAAAGCTGTGGCATCGTTCAACACCGAGGATTTCGCCAAAGCGAATTCTTTGTCAAGTCAGTGTGTAAAACTTGCACCGTACGTCGCAGCCTTTTCTCAACTGCACGGCATGACATTGATGGAATTGAATCGGCCCGCAGATGCCCTTTTCCCCTTAACACGAGCGATGCAACTCGAGCCATCCGCTACGGCCTACTCTCTATTGACCACGGCAATGGAAAAGACCGCCGGCAGCAGGATGGAATCGCCGGGGTTCCTTGTTGCTGCAAGGACAGTTCGAGACTACAAAGCGACGGGGTCCCGAACGCGACAAGTTGCGTTTGGCGCGAAAGGGTTTCAGTGGCTCATCCCAGGCAAGGCCCTCAAGGCCGAAACTGATTCACTGCCTATACTCCCCTATGACCGGCTGGACTATAACCAGTCAATCGCTGTTCCGGTTGGACCTTCAACATTACTCGTCGATGAGAATTTGATAAAAAATGCAACTGAAATTTATGTCCGCATCGACGGTGACACCGTCGTACCCGCCACTGCCGTAAAAGGCCGCACCCGCAATTCAAAAAAAGCCGGCCCACCTCCACCGCTGGCTCTACTGACGGTCAAAGGGTGCGTCTTTACCCCCCTTGACGTTGCTGCCACCGATTCGCTCCAGGCCAAGATGGGGGTTAATGGATACGGGCTGAACTATTGGTACGAAATGGGCGCAAAGGCCAGGGCATTTTCGGCGACTTTGACTCCGGGTGAGCAGGAAAACGCTTTTAAGCTCTCAGCTGGTCTCGACCCGGGCGAGGCAAGCGGGCCTATCCTTAACAATGATGGGCAACTTGTTGGCTTCCTTGCCGGGAAGACCGATCCGATGGCAGATATGGGCGGCGAGAACAGACTGATACTTTCCGATGAACTGGAAGGACTGATTAAGCGGGGACAAAAGAAACCGAGAAAGAGCTCAAAAGTCCAGCCCAGAAAAGTCGCCGGAAAGTTTTTTGTCGTCCATGCGATCTCGACAGAAACTTTGCCATAGCTTGCAGGGCCAAGCCCACATCGCTAAAGTACCTGATTACTCGAATCCGTATCGGAGTTCAGATATGAGCGTTTTAGACAAAGTTGATCCGGAAGTTGCCGAGATTATCGACGCCGAGCAAATCCGTCAGTCCGAGACCCTGGAATTGATCGCATCAGAGAACCACGCATCGGCTGCGGTAATGGAAGCACTTGGATCTGTGCTGACTGACAAATACGCTGAAGGCTATCCTAACAAGCGTTGGTACTGCGGCTGTGAGAACATGGACGATATCGAGCAATTGGCAATCGCACGAGCTAAGCATCTTTTCTCGGCAGAGCACGCCAACGTGCAGGCCCATAGCGGTACTACCGCGAACCTGGCGGTTTACCTTGCTTCATTGAACCCAGGCGACAAAATCATGGGCATGAGCCTAGCCCACGGCGGCCATCTTTCGCACGGACTTTCAGCAAACGAATCGGGCAAGTTTTACAAGGTAACCAGCTACTGCGTCCGTGAAGATACCGAAATGCTTGATCTGGACCAGATTCGCGACCAGGCCCTGGCCGAAAGACCCAACATCCTTGTAGTGGGAGCTTCAGCATATCCCAGAACATTAGACTTTGAAGCTCTTGCAGGAATCGCCGATGAGGCCGGCTGTCCAATGCTGGCTGACATTGCACACATTGCCGGTCTCGTCGTAGCCGGCCTGCACCCACACCCGTTCCCTCATGCAGATTTCGTAACAACTACAACCCATAAAACACTGCGCGGGCCGCGCGGGGGGCTTATACTTTGTGCAAAGGCCTGGGCAACAAAAATCGATGCAGCAATCTTCCCCGGCATGCAGGGAGGCCCGTTTATGCATAGTGTAGCGGCAAAGGCGGTGGCGTTCCACGAGGCAATGTCTCCTGGCTTTGTCGAATATGCTAAGCAGATCATCATTAATTCAAAGGCCCTGGCAGAGTCTCTAATGGAATTGGGCTGGCGGTTAGTCTCAGGCGGGACGGATAATCACCTTATGCTGGTCGACCTTCGATCTCGGCTGGAGGATCTGACGGGCCATCAGGCGGCGCTGTGGCTGGCCTCGGCTGGGTTAGTTGCAAATAAAAACCTCATCCCCTTCGACACCAGGCCACCTGCAGTTACGTCAGGTATCCGGTTGGGCACGCCTGCGGTAACCACCCGTGGAATGGGCGTCGAGCAGATGAAGCAGATTTCCAATTGGATTGAAACCGTTCTGACCTCTGGCGGTAATGAAGGGGTTATTAAGAAGGTCCACAAACAGGTTCTGGAACTGTGCAGGCAGTACCCTATACCAAGTAACGGCAAATACACCTCGTAATGAGGGCTGGGCTATGAAAGAGATCTATCGAATCCTCGACGCCAATTTCAACCGTGCCAGGGAGGCGATGAGGGTCGCCGAAGATTGTGGCCGATTTGCACTAAATGACCCGGCCATTACCGCACTGGCGAAAAACCTTCGATCCGAGCTGACCGAGACACTCCTGGGAATGCCTGTCGAAGAAATGATTACCAGCCGGGATACCCCCGGCGACATCGGCACGGAAATTTCCAGCCCAACCGAATCCAAGCGGAACAACCTTCAGGACGTTGCAGCTGCGGCGTGCAAGCGATTGACCGAATCGCTTCGGACTATCGAAGAATACGGCAAGATCGTATCCCCGGCGCAGGTACTTAACATCGAGCGGATGCGATATAACGCTTATACGCTCGAACAGAGAATCATGGGCCGGATCATGGTCGGCAAACGAATTCAGGACGTCAAGCTGTATGTGCTGATAACCAGCTCGATTTGTACGGGAAGTGCACGAGAAACAGCCAGGGCTGCTATCGCAGGCGGAGCCGATGTATTACAGCTGCGCGAAAAGGACGTATCCGACGCCCAATTCCTCGCCCTTGCCGCTGAGATGCGCGAATTGGCTGACGAGACCGGAAGAATCTTCATCGTCAATGACCGGCCTGATATTGCCTCTCTAGTGGGGGCAGATGGTATCCACCTCGGTCAGACCGACCTGCCAATCGCCGAAGCCAGGCGTCTGTTGAGGCCCGGGGCTGCAATAGGGCGAAGCTGCCACAATATTCGCCAAGTGCGGGCAGCGGTCACTGAAGGGGCTGATTACATCTCGGTCGGGCCGATGTTCCCCACGACAACCAAAGATGCCGGCCCGATCGCCGGGGCGGAATTACTCAAACAGGCTACCGAAGAAGTGTCCCTGCCTATTGTGCCGATTGGCGGAATTACCACGGAAAATATAGATCAACTCGTCAAAGCTGGCGCTAAAAGGGTTGCCGTTTGCTCCGCCATCTGTAGTGCCCAGAACCCAAAAGATGCTGCGGCGGCTATAAAGGCGAGATTAGGCTGAGCCTACCAAGGCAGAATCGCAAATTCGCTGCAAGGCCGGTTGAATCCGGGTGAAAGCTACTTCTTATTGCTGCCCTTACGACGTTTATTGCCCTTGCCATCAATTGCGACAGCCAGCACTTGATCCACTTTATCGGCAAAGTGAAATTCCAGTTCTTCTCTTATGTCATCGGGGATGTCGATAAGGTCTTTGCGGTTCCTCTTTGGCAAGATAACCACCTTGATACCCGCACGCCTTGCCCCCAGAACCTTCTCCTTTATTCCGCCAACAGGCAAGACCAATCCCCGCAAGGTAACTTCACCCGTCATAGCCACATCGGGCCTGACGGGCCGTCCTGTCATCAGAGAACATAGGGCTGTGTACATCGCTACACCCGCCGAGGGACCATCTTTGGGAACTGCCCCCGCAGGAACGTGAATATGAATATCCAGATCGGAAAAATCCTCAGCCTTGAGTCCTAATTCTGTCGCTCGGCTTTTGATCAAAGCCAACGCTGCCTGGGCAGACTCTTTCATCACGTCGCCAATCTGACCGGTGAGCGTCAAACTTCCCTTGCCGGGATAGCTCGCCGCTTCGACAAATATGATCTCTCCGCCAACCGGCGTAAACGCTAACCCTGTAGCAACACCAGGCATCGAGGTCCGAAGTGCAAGCTCAGACTCATATTTGCGAGGGCCTAATACTTCGGCGACTAATTTGGGCGTTATCGTTCTCGACCGGGCCTTACCGGTGGCGACCAGGGCGGCAATAGCGCGACAGACCGTACCGATCTGCCTTTCCAACTCACGGACACCTGCCTCACGTGTATAGCTTTCGATAATTTTCCGGACTGCCGGCTCTGTCCATTTTGCTTGTTTTTCTGTCAGGCCGTTCTCGGTGAGTTGCCTGCTTAGGAGATATTTCATTGCAATTTGCAATTTATCCACGGCCGTGTAGCCTGGTAGCTCTATTACTTCCATCCGATCCCCCAAAGCAGGAGGCACGGGAGCCATATAGTTTGCAGTAGCAATGAACATCACCTTTGAAAGGTCAAATGGCACATTGAGATAGTGGTCTTGGAACGAGAAGTTCTGGGCAGGGTCGAGAATCTCCAGCAGTGCCGAGGTCGGATCTCCCCTGAAATCTGCCCCCACTTTGTCCAGTTCATCCAGCATAAACACCGGGTTGTTTGTTCCGGCCTTGCGGAGTTCCTGAATCACCCGGCCTGGCATGGCCCCGATGTAGGTTCTTCTATGACCTCGCAATTCAGCTTCATCGCGCATCCCCCCCAAACTCATGCGAATGAACTTTCGCCCTAATGCACGAGCGATCGACTGGCCCAGCGATGTCTTACCTACTCCTGGCGGGCCTACAAAACAAAGAATGGGCCCACGAGAAAGCGGTGCGAGTTTCCGCACAGCCAGATACTCGAGTATCCGACGTTTTACCTTTTCAAGGTTATAGTGATCCGTATCGAGGATCTCGCGGGCGAGGTTGACATCGAGTTTATCCTCGGTCGATTTCGACCAGGGCAACTCGGTTATAATATCCAGGTAAGTCCGGACAACGTGGTACTCAGGAGAAGTAGTCGGAATCTTCTCCATTCTGCCCAATTCGCGAGTCGCCTCTTCCTTGACGACATCAATCATTCCCGCCTGTTCGATCTTTTCCCGAAGTTCATCGATCTCTGCGGTCTTATCATCATATTGACCCAGCTCTTTTTGTATCGCCTTCATTTGTTCCTGAAGAAAATACTCTCGCTGAGATTGATCGATGTTAGCATGAACTTGTTTTTGTATTTTGGACGAAAGCTCCAGCAGTTCGAACTGCTTCTGCAGTTCCGTCGATATCTGTCTCAGCCGCTTATTTACCGACAATTCTTCAAGCAGCTGTTGCTTTCTGGAAATATCTATCTCGATATTGGAAGCAAGGAAGTCCGCCAGTTGTCCGGGGTGAGAAATCTGGCTCAAAACAATTACCGCTTCATCGGGGATATTCGGCGATAACTCGATGATCCTGCCCGCAATATTACGGACATTATTCATCAATGCTTCGGTTTCCTTGTTCTGTTCTTGGTTATCAACCAATTCGGATATCTTACCGCGCATATATGGATCTTGCTGTCCCCACTTCTCGATCTTAACCCTCGATAGGCCGTGAACGATAATGCTCATCCCGCCTTCTTCGGTTTTAAGAAGTTTAAGAACCATCACCGCCGTACCAACCTGGAAGAGGTCGTCGGGAGTAGGCACTTCAGTTTGCGGATGCTTCTGGCAGACGGTAGCAATTATCTTCTGATGGGGTAGGACATCTTCAAGCAACTTACGGGAACGATCCCTGCCTATCTGAAGAGGCGCGACGGTACCGGGAAAAAGTACCATGTTACGCACAGCGAGAATTGGAAGATCATCGGGGATTTTAACTTCCCGGGAAGGCTCTTGGGCGCCTGGAAGAACCTCGACCTCCGATTCATCGTGGCCTTCGATCTTAGTTTCACTGCTGTCGTTTGATTCGTCAGCCACGTCAGATCAGGCCTTTTTCGGAAGTCTTATCCAGAGGAATCCACCACGATAGCTTGCCTGCACCGCATCGCCGTCAGCGTCTTCGGGCAGATCAACCCTACGAGTGAACGGGCCATGATCAATCTCCATCAGGTGCACTCTTATGGAACCAACCGCCTCGGGCAGGCCCGGCGATTCTCGCACGCCCGATAGAACCAACTGCCCACTGTCGATCTTCAGGCTGATCTGTTCGGCGTCAACACCGGCCAGATCTACAATAACGCAGTAATGGCCCTGATCTTCATAGACATTGACGCAGGGAACCCAGACCTTTGACAGGCCAAAATGCTGATAACTTGGCCCAAGAACCTGGTCTACCCAGTTACTCATCTGATGGGCAACCGATATGAACCGATCTCGCTCTGCCAATCTGCTTGCAACTGCCATAGCTAGACCCCTACTGCGAAGAAATATGCCCCAAGCCGCTCAGCGCTCAATGCCATATCGCCCAGAACAGATTGTAACCGGCCAGGGCAGGTTTCAAAGAGTATTCTACCACAATCTCACCGCAATCAAAGACGCATTTGCTACTTGTCCATGGGTTTTATGAAAAGAAATCGCGACAACCCGCCTCGCTTGATTATACGAAGCGACAAACCTGTGCCAGCATCAGACATAGCCTCCAGAACTTCATCCAAACCAGTAACAGGAATGTTCCTGACGTGAGTGATAACCATTCCCTGGCGAATTCCCTGCCTGTAGGCGTCGCTGTGAGTGTCAACGGCCATAATTAACACGCCTTTGAGCGTCTGGGGATAGCCCAGCCGCTCAGCAATCTCTGGGGGAAGACCTTGAAGCTTCAGGCCAAAACCTTCCCAGGCCTTTTCCGCTCGTTCGGGTGATTTAGTCTTACCGGCGGCGAGGGCAGACTTTGTCCCGATCTTGACGTCTAGCTTTTTCTTCTTGCCGTTACGGTACAGTTTAAATTCAACTTCAGAATCTGGATCGATCGCAGCAACTACACGTCTTAGCTCATACTCGCTTGTAATTTTCTTACCTGCGATTTCGACTATAAAATCGCCGACCTGAATTCCCGCCTTCTCGGCAGGGCTATCAGGTATGACTTGTGCAACCAGGCACCCCTTTGTCCCCGGAAGCTCCAGACTCTCAGCAAGAGAGGCAACTACATCTTGGGGGAGGATGCCGAGGAACCCCCGTACTATCGTGTCGCTTTCAATGAGCTTGGCCAGGACTTCCTTTGCCAGGTTCGATGGGATAGCAAACCCAATCCCCTCATTGCCGCCACTGAAGCTACTGATAGCTGAGTTGATGCCGATCACCTCGCCTCGCATGTTAACCAGGGGCCCGCCCGAGTTACCGCGGTTAATGGCGGCATCGGTCTGCAAGAAACGCTGATAGGGGCTTAACCCGGTCTTTCTTCCCTTGGCCGAGATAATGCCGGCCGTTACCGTCTGGTCCAATCCTCTTGGCGAACCAATTGCCAATACCCAATGGCCGACCTTTACCGAGTCACTATCGCCCAAAGGAGCCTCCACCAATCCATCGGTGGAAATTTTAATAACTGCCAGGTCGGTAAAGGGCAGCGGATCCGACCGGACCCACTGGGCGTCGAATTTCCGACCATCAGACAGAACAACCTCTACCTCTTGGGCCCCATCAACAACATGAGCATTGGTCAGAACGTAGCCGGCCTCGGCGTCGATTATCACGCCACTACCGAGGCCCTCAATTCGACGTTCGACGGGTGGTCTTTGCTGGCGTCTTCGTGGCAGGCCCCGGCCGAAGGGGTCATCATCACCAAAAAAGTGCCTGAACAGATCGTAGGGATCAGGCTGAGCCGGTTGCCTCTGGTAGGCAACAACACGGATCTCAACTACTGCCGGCATGACAGCGTTGGCAACAGTGTTAAAAAGTTCAGAAAGTTGATCCTGGCCGCTTATCTGCGCCAGCCTTTCCCGGGCGGCGGAGCTTTGATCTTCACCGGCAGCGCATGTTATGCGTTGAACTGCAAATGGCAATAAAATCGCCGCAACCAAACCCAAAATAACAAGCGTTCGAATCGACCTGTTTACAGCTGCCATAATCTCTGACTCCTTAGCAATTTCAGATTGCCTTTACCACTTAATACCACAACCAACCTCACCGCATGTTGTTACAGCTTTATCGGCAACATGGTTCGGGGGGATTTTGTATATTTTTTCGCTGCCCGCTCCAGATCATTATAGTTACCACCAATATATAAACGCCCGCCGATGGTAACGTTGCTTTAAAGACCAATCCCTTTACTCCGGTCGGCGTAGGCAGAGAGATATCAGGCAACCCGAAGTCTGCTGACGATATTTCCTCAGCAGGTTCCCACTTCAGGGCCTCGATCCGTTCGGGGTAAGCCTCGGTGAAGTCATATCTGCCAGGGGCGACCCACAACGTATTTTCATAGATCGCCACCCCGCCACCGCCTTCGCGAGATGAAGGCAGCTCCACTAACTTGCGGTAGACCTGTAAACCAGCCTTTGGTTTTTCGCCAATCATAACCGGCTCGGGCCAACTGCTCTTTCGCAATGAGATGTTGCGAACTTCAATAGGTTTCTCCGCAAAAGTGACCAGATTGAACGTCGCACTTGTCTCAGATTGGGCGGGCGTATCAAACGTCCATTCGAAATGCCGCCACTGGGGGCCGATTTGCTCCGGATAGGCCATCAAAGCCAGCCGATTAGAATCAAATTCCTGATCGGGCCAAAAAGGCTGGGCAATTTCGGCCCGAAAATAGTTATCCGCCCACCCGTCAGGAGCTCGCAGATCCAGACTTATCCGGTATACCGAAGATGGCTCGAGCGGTACATTCTGCCAGGCCGAGTCCTTACCCCACAGCCACGCCGTCTGCATCGCTAGCGTGCCATCGCTTAATATCTCACAGCCCGATACTTGCCAACTGTCGGACAGAAGATTTGGTCCATCTTCGGCTGCCGGGGCCGACGGAATTCGCACCGATTCGATTACATCACGGAATTTCCTGTCCTCAGCCAGAAGATATCGAACGCCGTAAAGACTAAGCAGGTAGTTCTGACGAACGAGCCTGGCCCACTGCCTGGAGTAACCGAAAATACGAAATCCCATCAACTGAGAATGAGCCGCCCGTTGAAATGGGCCATAGGTATTGAGCGTTCTAAACCCGAGCGAATCACCGATCATGGGGGAAAGATGTCCTATAGGCGACGGGCCGTACCGATCGGCCAGGCCCCATACTTTGAACTTCTCGTCAGGTGGGGCATGTTCAATCAGCCATGAAGAGGCCGGGCTATTTTGAAGATCAATTCTCGCCGGCCCACCAGTTGGTTGATCAACAAAACGAGCAGGAATATACAGATCAACCAAAAGCAACACTATGAGCACCGGCCACCGCCTGCGAGGCCGCCCCAGCCAATACCTAAGAGCCAATATCGTACAAGCCAGCACAACAAACCCCACCCAAACCGCAGGCTCACCTAGACCGATGGCTGAGAGTATATCCTCGATATTTCCATTCATGGGAAACGGAATCCCCCCCGGCCAAACTGACTTCAGAGACCAAGCTGCCAAGGCGGTGACAGCTATCAGGCTAACCATTAACACAGGAACAACCCAGACAGCCCCCCGCCAGATAGACCTTCCAAGAGCTTCAACCCTTCCCCTGCCGGATGAACCGGAAAGGACAGCATTTATCGCCAGCGCAGACAGAACCGCCAGGGATAGATCCAACAGTACAATCATCCTTGCCGGGCAGCGAACCATGCCCAATACGGGCAGTTGATAAATCAATCGATAGGTCGGCAGGTAATAGCCCAACATCCAAATCACAGCACCGCCGGCAAGGCAGGACCAAAGACGAACGAATTTCGTTATCGGCTCGGAAGTTTCGGTTAGGATATCCTTCGAACCGGCCCGGCCCAGCCTCCACACCGCCCCGCCGGCAAGGACAAGAGTTACAAGCCCCACATAGCCAAACATCTCACAGAAATTCCAAGGCCCCCACCACGAACCGGCAAGTTCGTTGGGGACCGAAGAACCCATCAGGAACGGAAATAAAAACAAACCCGCTGCGGGAGGAAAAAAACTATTCTCACCGACAGTGAAATATCCAATCTCGCTACGCGAGGCCTCAGCCAGAATTTGCAACGTAGCCGATAGCTGGGGAGCTATCAGCCCAAGAATCAATAACCCAGCCCCCAAACCAACAGCAAGCGACCTACCCAGAGGCCTTCCCCGGACAAGCAAGTAAACAAACCAAATCAGTCCCAAATGAGTAACCGTAGGCCAGTGACCCGATACGACAGCTAAACAGCCAATTGGCACAAGAGCTACAAACCCAAGGTCGGTCCGTTTTCGCAACAGTTCAATTGCCCAAAGGCCCCACGGCAGCAGCGCGGCAGTCTGTATCAGGGAAAGGTGCTGGCGATGGCCTAGAAGGAAGCCGCAAAACGCGAAAGCTATCGCGCCAAACGTCGCAGCCGGGCGGACAAGGCCTATCCGCCTTAGGTAAAAATACACACCCGCTCCTGCCGCCGAAAAAGCAGCGAAAACAGAAACGCTGTAAGCAACTCCTGGCTGAACAAATGCAAACAGCCAGGTCAGCGGGCTCATTACTGCTGATTGAGGGTCGGCCATGACTTTAGCCAGAGACCAGCCGGCAAGTTCAGGTTCACCAAATAACTCGGCCCTGATTGCCTGGCCGGCGAGTTTTCTCAACGGAAAATAGTAGATCGCATCGTCGGCCCCTGGTGAAACCGGAGCCAACCAGATCGGCCAGAGCATCGCAAGCGGAGCCAGGACCACCAGCAGCGGGCCCAGAAACTTTTTTACCTGATAGCCCCATCCGACCATTCAGCCGCCCTGCCCTGCAATCGCCTGCTCTCGGTCAACAAGAACAGAAAGAAGCTCCTGGGGGTCCGCGGCCTCCAAAAGCTGCCGGCGTGTAGGATCGTCGCTCAGCATTCGAGCCACGCGAGCCAGGACATGCAGATGAGTGCGGTCGTCTTTACAACATATGAGGAAAAAAAGCCGGGTAAGCGAACCGTCTGTTGAGCCATATGGCAGACCAGAAGGCGTCAGACCGACGACAATAAAGCTCTCTGCGATGTCATACGGCAGTGGATGTCTCGGATGAGGCATGGCAACCTCGGGAATAATGGCTGTGGTACTTAGTTCCTCCCGGCTACGAATTTCCCCCATTAAATCGTCCCGGTCGTAAACCATCCCCGCCTTGTCGGCAAGGTCTATCATTGCCCGAATCGCAGAGTCGCGCGTCTTTGCCTTCAGAGGCACGGCCAGTCCCTTATCAGGAATCAACGGACAGACGAGCAGGTTTTCATAGTCGAACCCATGATGCCGGCTGACGCCTTTTTCAATCCCCACCAGGCGATCGAAACCCAACTCGTGCATCTGCTGCTCGACCCAATGGTCGACATCCCCTTTGCGGAACAGGAATCGGCCAGCTATTTTACGGCAGGGAATCTTGCCGCGCGCAGCAAGCTTACTGACCTCACGCACATCGAGGTGCAGATAATCGGCAAGCTGTTTTTCGTCCATCTGTTCGTGCGGCATGGCGGGAGTAGCCTTTTCATTGCAGTTTATACAGTGCCCGATGCTACTGACAAATTAGGCCTAACTCAAGCTATCCGAAACTTCGCAGCGCTAGAATTTATCAGTGGTTACCAAAAAGATGATAACTATACCGCAAAGTCTCACTCAGGAAGCAGAGCCCCTCTTGCCGATATCAAGTTCAGTATAAAGGAGTATTTTCCATGCCTGATCAATCTGGACGTTTTAAATGGATTTTGAAGCTAGCGCGAATCACACTGATCGCTGCTCTGGTTATTGATGGCCTGTTGTTGGCATATTATCTTTCGGTGGCCATCGTGGTAGTTATGAACGATGGTGCCAGCTGGGAGATATTGCCGCCTTTGGCAGTTATTGTCATGCTACTGATGGTCACCGCGGTGTTGTTTATAACCTACGGCCTGATAACCGCTTTTATTTCCAGTATCTATTCCACAATGAGTTCCACCGCACGGATTGGAAGAATTGAGAGCGTTTTATCCGACCAGAATCAGAAGATTCATAAGCTGGTCGATCTGACCAGCCTGTCCGATCAGGCCAAGAGCCTCCTGTTCCGTGATCGTGAACTGGAACTGATGCGCGAACAGGTTAACGCCAATCTGGTCCGTGAAGATTATAAAACTGCCGAATCATTCATCGAGCGAATTGAAACGCGGTTCGGTTACTCCGAAGAAGCTTCTCGGTTGCGACAGGACGTTGAGAACTTCCGACAAGCCAGCGAGCAGGAAAAGTTCGATGCCGCTATCGGCACTTTTGAAAAGGTGCTCGAACGGCAAGACTGGGCGCGGGCTACTCGAGAGGCTGAGCGATTGGCCCAGGTTTTTGGTGACAGCGAACTCGTAGCTACCCTGCCAGAACGTATCCGTAAGGCACAGGTAACCCATAAGCGACACCTGCTGGAGCAGTACGGCGAAGCGGTCGGCAAAAACGACGTCGACAGGAGTATCGAATTACTCCAGAGCCTCGATGGCTACCTAACACCACAAGAAGCGGCGGCTATGCAAGAGTCGGCCAGGGATGTGTTCAAAAAGAAGCTGCACAATCTCGGCGTACAGTTTGCAATTTTCGTCAACGATCAGCAATGGGATCACGCGGTAGCTACCGGCGAGGAGATAATCCGGCAGTACCCCAACACCCGCATGGCTCAAGAAGCGCAGGAGAAAATGGACCAGCTCCGGGAACTGGCTGCACAAGTGGCTGGAAATGAATAATAAGCCCTTCGCCTAAATAGGGATTGATAGCTCCCAAGCCCGCACTATTTTTGTGTGGGCTTTTTGTTTATCATTAATTCACTATGGAATCCAATGGCCTTAACGTTCTCGTATTTTTTACCGATCAGCAGCGATGGGACAGCTGCGGCTGTTACGGCAGCGAGCTAAACCTTACGCCAAACCTCGACGCCCTATCCAATCAGGGAACACTTTTTGAAAAAGCCTTTACCTGCCAGCCTGTCTGCGGACCGGCAAGGGCATCGCTCCAGACGGGAATGTATGCTGCCGCTACTGGAACTTTCAAAAATTCCAAGCCCCTGCAACCACACCTCGACACCCTGGCTAAGTGCTTCAATCGTGCCGGCTACGAGACGGGGTATATCGGAAAGTGGCACCTTGCTGGCACGCGCGGCGAGCCTGTACCCAAAGAGGCTCGAGCTGGCTACCAGCACTGGATTGCTGCCGATGCCCTCGAATTCACCAGCCACCCATGTGAAGGAACAATCTTCGACGCCGACAACCAGCCACTCGAGATCGACTCGTACAGGGTCGACTGGCTAACTGACCGCGCGATTGAGTTCATCGAAACACCTCGTAAGGACAAACCATTTTTCCTTTTCCTTTCGTTCCTGGAACCTCATCACCAAAACGACTGGAATCGATTCGTTGCTCCGGAAGGTTATGCCCAAAAGTATGCCGACTGCCCTGTTCCCGCCGATCTTCTCGGCCACGAAGGAGACTGGCAGGAAAATCTGCCGGACTATTACGGCACGATCGCACGAATAGATGAGTGCTTCGGTAGATTATTAGATACTCTAAAAGCTCAAGGCGTCGCTGAAGATACCTTAGTTCTTTTCACCAGCGATCACGGCTGTCACTTTAGAACCCGCAACCGAGAGTACAAACGCAGCTGTCACGAAGCTTCCATCCGAATTCCCATGGTGGCTGCCGGCGGGCCGTTCCGTAATAAACCGATCAGCCAACTTGTATCACTGGTGGATCTGCCTCCAACCCTGCTTGACGCATGTGGCCTGGATATTCCCGAACAAATGCAGGGCCATTCGATGCTGCCGCTACTGTCAGATCAAAAGAAGGATTGGCCGGAGGAGGTTTTCGTCCAGATCAGTGAATCACACGTCGGCCGGGCCATCAGGACCGAAAGATGGAAATATTCAGCCATTGCACCTGAGGCGGATCCACGAAATGATGCCGGCGCCGAAGTTTATGAAGACGATTTCCTTTATGATCTCCAGGTGGACCCCTACGAACAGAACAATCTCATTGGCAAATCCGGTTATGATGACGTTCTGAAAGACCTCAGAAGGCGTCTTAAGGCCAGAATGGTCCAGGCAGGCGAATCCGAACCTGAAATCCGGGCCTGGACCTGCAAAACCAAGAATTAAGCCACCTGCGCATTTACAAATAGTCCAGGCGGTTGACAGTTTGAGGGCAAAATGCTACCGTGCGAAAGTGGTTCGTAGCGGCTACCCAAGCCTCTTTCCCGTCTCAGCCAGAAGGAGCGATTCATGGCTTTCAGGGCAATTATAAGCGTGATCATTTTAACGTTGGTCGTAACGATTTGGGCACCGCCAATCCAGGCCAGTGAAATCTCTACAGACCAATTCCCCTACCTCGGTCAAGTTACAGGCACAAATGTATATGTACGAAGCGGTTATGGCGATCCGGATGGACAGAATAACTTCTATCCATGTACGAAAGTCTCCGAACCGAGCAATGTAAAAGTCATAGCCCAGCGTAACGGCTGGCTCCAGATCGAACCTGTCGCCGGCTGCTTCAGTGTAATTTCCAAGCTGTTCGTCAAGCTGGATTCCTCGGGTAAAACCGGAACCGTCACCGCCGATGACGTCAGAGTTCGTGCCGGCGGACAGATGAGAGATTCTAATTTCCTTGCCGAACATCAGAGATTAGACGACGGCCAAAAGGTAATAGTGCTTGGTGAAGTTTCCGACAAGTTCGGCGATTGGTACAAAATTGCCCCGCCTGACGGGGCCTATTACTGGATCTATGGCGAATACGTAGCCCAGATCGGCGGAGCTGAGCCTAAAGTCCCTGATGAATCTACCGATCCTTCTCCAACTGATCGGGCTCAACCCGTTTTGGTTGCTGCAGATGCAAAAGCCGACGCCGAAACGGTCGATTCAACTGCTCCCGCTCAGCCAGCGGGCGGCCTTCTTGGCAAGATCCAACACCTGGAAGAACAACTCAAGGCCGAGTACGAAAAACCGTTACCGCAACGAGACTATCCTAGTCTCCTGTCGGCCTACAAGGCCCTGCAGATCCCCTCTGACAGTTATCTAAAACCCCGCGTCCAGGCCCGTATCAGTTCTCTGGAACAAGCAATAGGCCAGCGTGCGGAAATGGATCAAATTCAGGGAATCATTGCCGATACCCTTGCACAGCGCAAGCAAATGGAGATGACCCGCACACGCACACAGGTTGAGGTTCAGGTTGAATCAGGCCAACGTAAATTCGCAGTACAAGGTGTGCTGACTCCCAGTAGGATTTTTTCCGGCTCGGCTGCAACAGCCAAGCGATATCTTATCCGCCAACCCGGTAGCAGAAAGATCCTCGCCTATGTCCAATCCCCCGACGGCCAGGTGGATCTGAACAGTTATGTAGGCATGGCAGTAGGTATTCACGGACCGGCGAAATACTCTCCAAGTATTGCACTGGACCTGATCGATGCTATTTCAGTTGTCGTACTCGACGAAGCCCCACAATCACTAGGGCTGCCCAAGCCAATCATTAAAATGCCGCCCGTTCAGGTTGAAAAGCCTGTAGAGGCAATCCAGGAAATGGCTGAGCCTGAAAAAACCTCCCCCGAAGATACTGACTCTGAAGCTACCGAGACAGAGGCTCCTGCAACTAATGAGCCCGAAGAAGCCTCTCAGGCCGAGCAATCTACCCCAACTACTCAACCAACCGAGACAGACAATCAAGCCGAGGATTCTTCTGATGAATCTGACGTGGTTGATGATGATTCAGATGCTGGCTTGCCTATCGCCACCGAAACGGATGAAGCCTCTTCAACGAAAGAAATCAACGAGGCAGAGTACGAGTAACCGTCACTTAGGCAGTACTGGCCGCGGGCGACACTAACTAAAGAAGGAGTCGATTTATGAGTAGGTTTGCTTTGTCTCAAAAGACTCTCTTTTGTGCACTTTTCTTGATCCTTATTACCATACCTACAGCGAGTATTTCCGCCGAACAAAGCGAACAACCCAACCTCAGCCGTGTTGAAGTTGAAAAAATTATCAAAGAGATCGGCCCAACCAAACCCGATTGGTTCGACTCGACGGAATTGGAGTACCCCAAGACTCTCGACCTGACTTGGGCCAAGAACAAAAAGAAGGGATACTGGCCCAAGGAGAATATGGACCATTACAAGGTGTCCTTGAAACAAAAGCCCTGGGCGTGGAAATCGTCAGTCAAGCTGATGTACCACATCATGGATATTCACAGGTCCAAACGTAACACCGTCCGCAATGCCATGCAGGGGTTGGGTGAGATTTATTTTATGCACCTAAATGATTATGCACGGGCAGCCTATTGGCTCAGGCGAGCCGGCAATACCTACAACAGAACTTTCCTTGTTGATTGCTACTCGAGACTTGGCGGAAAAAAAATGGCCGCCGAGGAGTTAACAAAGTTCCAGCCCAAAAAATGGGAGCGTGATCGAGTTGTAAAACTCTTGGCGGAGATGGGTCGGCTCAAAGATGCACTGCGATTTGCACAACAGATGTCCAAGTCGGGTCAGGGCGCTATCGGCTACCTCGCCGCCGGCCATGCCTGCCGTTTTGCCGGACAGTTGAACAAAGCGCTCATCTGCTACAAGAGAGTTCTTACCTTTGGCCACGAACGATACTCCAAACGCACGCTCGATCGCGCAAAAGCCAGCGCCGCCGCAATTGAGGCTCTTGGTCCAGGCCTGGACCTTAGCAAAATCCCTGATGGCACGTACAAGGACTCAAGCCCTGGTTACATTGGACCAGTCGAGGTAACGATTGAAGTAAAGGATGCCTCAATTCAGTCCGTCAAAGTCACTAAGCAAAAGGACAATTGGCACTGCTCGTCCATCTTTGACGTCCCAAACAAAATCGTACAAAAACAGTCTATCGTTGGGGTAGATTCAATCACCTCGGCGACGTTTACTTCAGAGGCCATAATCAACGCAACCGCCAAGGCCCTCGGAGCTGCCATGAAGCAGGAATAACCGGCCTCGATTGGGCAGATACTTCTGGTAGATGAGATAAAAGTTTGTCCAGAGTCTTAGGCGATCAATCGCCTACCTTTGCAACCTGAGGCTCCCACTGACTTCATAAACCGTCGTTTGATCTTCTTAACCAGCTTTTCCAATGCCTCTGGAGAATCGTCTGTAATTGGAATCTTCCCGCCGGCCATGCCGGCATGGCCTCCCCCGGTGCCCAGGCCCGAGACAACCTCTCGCATAATCACATCTGCCCTGTTTGAATTGGCTCCCGTTCGAATCGAGAGAATCACTCTGGATTCGAAGAATCCGAAACACAATGTCCAGGCGCACCCTTCGTGTCTAAGCAGCAGATCCGCCAGTTCGCCCATGATGTCCGGATTTTCCACGTCTCCCAGGCTGGCAACTATCATGTCGCCGTAAACCATTGCGTCGGCCAGTGCATATGAGAGCATTCTGAAATAGTCCCCTGGCACCCGGCCTCGCTGGATTTGCCCAAGCATCCGCTTGTTCGCCAACGGATATAGCACTTCGATTGCATTAATATCGGCTTTGGTCGCCTCCCTACCCAGGTCAAGTGTGTCCGAGCGGATGCCATACATCAATGCTGTCGCTACAGGCACAGATGGCAATAGATTCCAGCCAAGGAAATATTCGAGAAATATTGTGGAAGTTGCCCCGTAGTCACTCCTGACATCGGTGAACTTCACGCTCCGTGTCAGTGGCCGGACGGGATGATGATCGATAACGATATCCGGCAAAATGTCGGCCGGCAGACAATTATTTCCGGTTCCCGGCTGCGTGTCAACCATAGCGATTAAATCAAATTTTCGCGGATCAACCTGGTCTGGAGATCTCGGCTTGAGTTTTAAGTATGCAACTAACGCTCGATTTTCCGCCCGCCCAATTGGGCCTCCATGAACAATCGAGCAGGTTATTTCACAGCAGCTATTGACCAATGCCCTCAAAGCTACAGCCGAGGCAATAGCATCAGGATCGGGGCTGTCCTGCATCACTATAAGCATCGACCCCTTTCCCTTAAGCATCTCAGCCAGTTTGATCAGCCTGTTTGATGTCCGTTGGGAATAAACCATGAGGCGTTTGGCTAAGAATACAAATGAATACCTCCTATATATCATAGCTCTTGTTTAATGCTTATTAGCCTCTGTCCTTGGCTGAAGATAAAACTCCCATACCTCGAATTGGCTTTATCGTTCATTAGAAGCCATCCCAAAACCTCAATTTGGGCTGCAAGCGGGTCTTTTTCCACCAAAGCAGGTTTTGGGATGACTTCTAGTAAAAAAGTTCTTCCCCTGTTAGCTTAGTCTCCTGCGACGGCTAATAATTCCAATTGGAAGCATTCATTCTTTTTGGGGGTATGTAACGGATCACCAGAAAAATGTGTGCCAATGGAAAAGGGGGCTATCGATGAGTCTGTTTCAGGCCAAACTCTGGAAGAACTGCGCCACATGCCACTTCTGGGCAGGCCAGCGTAAAACCAACGACGTTCAATCAGGAGTGCGCGCCGAGCCAAGTTGTTGTGGAGAATGCATGGAGGCCAGATACAAGGGGATGCGCCGCTTTGCGACAAACTCTTGTCTGAAATGGCGCATATGGGACGTATTGGCTTAGGCAAAGCCAATTGGACCGACAATTTCGGCCGTTAGATCAGCACTATTATTCGATCGTTATAGCCTCGGTCGGGCATGATTCGCATGCCTCGCGACAGGTATCTTCGCACCCATCGGGAACGATATCGACTTTAACCACAGCGACCCCATCATCACCAACCTCAAAAACCTCGGGGCAAATCGCTTCGCATGAACCGGTACCTACGCAAAGATCAGCTTCGATTTTAGCCTTCATCTGCATGCTCCTGGAAGTTTGGTTACAAGTTCAGGCCTGAAAACGGCTTGTCTTAAGGCACTCAAATAAACCTATAAGGTCATTGGTACTATATCGACCGGATTGGGCATTTTCAAAGACCCAACCAAATAAGACTTTCTGTCAGTGAGATGCTCTTTCCTTGCCTGCCCATTAATAGGCTGTAAAATGGGCCGAATGAAATTAATTTCTCTCCAATCAGGCAGTAACGGCAACTGTATTTATGTAGAAACTGATTGCGTTAACATTTTACTGGATGCCGGCATCAGCGGCTTGCAGGCACAGAGACGACTGGCCCAAGCAGGCCGGGATATCCGCAACGTAGACGCGGTCCTGATCTCGCACGACCATGGTGACCATATTCGCTCAGCCGGCATTTTTCACCGCAAGTTCTCCCTGCCGATCCATGTAACTCCCGGCGCCTTGACCGCTTCAGGGCCGGATTCACTGGGAAAACTTTCGGATGTGCGCCATTTCCAACCAGGCCAGACCATTCAATTTGATTCGGTTTCGATTGAAACAATCCCCACACCCCACGACGGCTGCGATGGCGTAGCTTTCGTTATCGACGACGGAAAAAAACGCCTTGGAGTTTTGACTGATCTGGGCCACGTCTTTGAAGGACTGGCTGAGCTTATCGGCTCGCTGGATGCGGTACTGATCGAGAGCAATTACGACAGCCAGATGCTCTCTGCCGGCCCATATCCAGCGTTTCTTAAAAAACGAATAGCTGGCCCCGGCGGGCACATCTCGAACATCGAGTCCGCCCAGCTACTTGCCGAGGCAGCCACGGATCGTCTTCAATGGGCATGCCTGGGACACCTCTCCGAGCAAAACAACAGGCCGGAACTTGCACTGGAAACCCACCATGAAATCCTCGGCCGCCGAATTGGCCTCTACGCCGCCTCCAGATACAACGTATCTGAAGAAATGGAAGTTTAGTATTGGCCGTCAGTACAAGCGATTACTTGACCGGGAGGGCATAACTACCGATAATCCCTCAGCCGCGGGGCGTAGCTCAGCTTGGCAGAGCGCCTGCTTTGGGAGCAGGAGGCCGAAGGTTCAAATCCTTTCGCCCCGATTGACAGACGTCGGGTCGGTCCAAAGGGCCGGCCCGGTGTCTGTTGGCCGGAACGGCCAGATTGAACCGGCGGCAGTGGACGCGAAGCGAACACAACCGTGGGTTCACGCCGAAGGCGCCCGCGAACCTGAGCTTGTCGAAGGTGAAGCGGAAATCCTTTCGCCCCGATTCTTGCCGGTAGAAAATCGGCAAAGACACAGAAGCAGGAAGAGAACGAACCATGGATCAGCGATGTGAGTGAATGTATGTCGGATTACGACGTTAATGTTGCATGGAAGGCTGAGCGTGTCACCAACGTGGATGATTGCCTCTCTTCTCTGTTGAAAAATACCAATTGCTTCTTTCGTGGGGCGGATCAACCATGGAAAACGATTCAGTCGTCACTTGATCTGAAGATCAGGGATCTCAAGTTCCAAGGAAATAAGCTCGATCTCGAAAAGCAACTTCTTGTGAACTTCGGCAAACAGTGCTTTCGTCATTTACTTCCAGAGGCCAGAAAGGACATCGAGCTGGCTCGGCTGATGTGTGATACGTATCGAACAACGCATACGATGTTCGCCGGTCGCCACTTCGGGCTGCCGACCCGCGCCGTTGATTGGACTGGGGACCCCCTCACCGCTCTATTTTTTGCATGCCGACGCATGCCGAGTAAGGACGGGGTGGTCCTGGCTTATGGACACAGTGGAATTGGAAAGTTGTGTGGGCGAGCAGTGGCTGAAAGCCTTCGGAAAGAAGGAGCACATTGAAGGCGACTTTGTGAAAGATTTCGCCACCGGTTTTAAAAGGGATATTCTCGTACCGTTACATTTTCCAAATTGGATGCCACGGGCTGTAGCACAAAATGCTCGCATTACAGTTGGGGGGAAATTCGGCATTTGTCATGCACGAAAGATCCACGAACTCGGCGTAACCAACTGCAAGAGAGTTGTTATTCCGGCTGATCTTAAGAAAGAGGTCATTGAGAAACTCGACCTCATGGGCGTCAACGGGTACACGCTCGAAATCGGAGGTTCGACAGTCGAGACGATAGCGACCGATATCGCGTCGAGTTTGCTTGTTGAAGGCTAAGTGGAAATCCAGCTAATGAGAACAGGGGTTCAAAGGTAACTTGCCGCAGGCTTTGCTCCCGGCTTCGGCAGGCAACTGAGCAGGGAGCGTTGGGAGACTACTTCATGTGCGAGCTTATTGACGAGTTCAACAGTCCAGTCTTAAGTAACTGTAAAATTGTAGAGGACCGACCCAAGCCACCTGCCATCCACTGCCTCATTGAAGGGTCACATAACCTGATTCTCGCCAATCCTAAGATGTTGCAAAAGGGTGCTCATGATATGCCCCCATCAGACATTGCAGTGAAGATAGCTCGAGAGTGGGCTGTGTTGCGTATTTGCAAAAAACCAGATTCAACCAAGTACAGACTTGATTTTAATCTCGAAGAAGGCTTTGAGTTTTCAGTTCGTGTTGATGATTATACGAAGGAACCTGTCGCCTAACCTAACATGACCACCCCAACCATAACTTTTGCAACCGCGCTTAACTGCATGGATGGCCGGGTACAGTTACCAGTCAACGAGGCTGTGCGATCTATATTTGGCGTTACCTGTGTCGATACCATTACCGAGGCGGGGATCGTCAGATACCTCTCCGACCAGAGAGATACGCATGAAACCCAGGCAGCGCTATCGAGCATTCAAATCAGCCTGGATAAGCACGACTCGCAAGGCATCGCTATCGCAGCCCACGATGATTGCGCTGGAAATCCATCTAGCGAACAGGTCCAAAAGGAGCAACTTGACCGGGCTGTCAACTTCCTACATGCCCAATTCCCCTCCTGCAGGATTGTTGGGCTGTGGCTTGGCCTTGATTGGGCAGCTCAAATCGTTGCTTCCGCATCACCCGAGTAGCCGGATCGAACTCTTTTTTCTTACCCGCCGGCCGGTTACGATTAGCTCAATGCAAGAGCAGTTCACACAACCGACAGCAGCCTCCATTGAGTTTCGATTTAAGATCCTCATCGTCTTGGGCCTCTTGGCAATCATTGTCGGACCAGGCTTCGCATTTGCTGAAAAAAGATCTCAGGCCGAGCGATTAGATCAAGCGATAGCCTCGGCTGTCAGTTACCTGAAATCCTCAATCGACTCTGACGGCAAATGCGCCGGCGAATTCGATCAGGCTCACGAGCAGTTCGGTTCTCGAACCGCAGTATGTCTCTACGCACTGTTAACAGCCAATCCCATTGCAACCGACCCAGCCGTTGAGCGCAGTATTAACTGGCTGGCAGAAGCTGAGCTGACCGGGACCTATCCAGTTGCTTTGCGGACTTTGGCAATGTCTGCCTGGCCAAGCGGCCGCGCACTGCCGATAATCAAAAAGGATGTCGATTGGCTACTCAAGGCTGCCGATTCTACCGGCGGCTATTCGAGCAGTTCACTCAAGAATCGTCGCGGCAAACGCATCGACAATTTTCATACCGTCTTCGCCGCACTGGCTGTAGCTGCTGCAGGCCAGCGAGGTATCATCGTAAGCGATGATTACTGGCGAGCTATCCAACAGCACTTCGTCGCCTCTCAACAAGATGACGGCGGCTGGGCTTATCGGGTACGTCCCCCCGTTATGTCAGCCAAGACCTACGGATCTTTAACCGCCGGCGGGCTGACAGCTGTCTCTGCCTGTTTCGAGAAATTGCACAGCCTGAAATATCTCAGCCCGACAGGCCCGGGCGAATATGAGCCGATCGAGCGGGCACTGGAGTGGCTGAGCAGTAATTTCACGATCAGCGAAAACCCCAAGCTCGGATACAACTGGTATTACCAATGGCTATATTTGCTCGAACGGGCAGGCTGGGCGAGCGGGCGAAAGTATTTCGGCGGCGAGGATTGGTACCGGCGCGGTGTATCGGCCCTGGTATCGACCCAACACGCCGATGGCAGTTGGGGCCACGGCAAGTCCATCGAACAGACTGCATGGGCCTTGCTGTTCCTTTGTCGAGGCCGGCAGCCGGTATTACTTAATAAGCTATCGTTTGACGGCAACTGGAACCGCCGGCCCAGGGATGCAGCAAATCTTACTCGCTGGGTTGGCAGAACCTTTGAAAAACCAATGCGATGGCAGATTGTCGAAATCGACTCGCCTATTTCAGATTGGCATGACGCACAGATTTTGTACATCTCCGGGGCAGGGCCTGCTGAATTCAACGCCGCCCAAGTAGATAAACTCCGCCGGTTCGTCTATCAGGGTGGGTTGATAGTATCCGAGGCGGTGGGCAATAGTGCTGCTTTCACACTGTCCATGCAACGGCTCTTTAGGCAGTTATCGCACGATTACCCACTGACCGAACTGCCGAAAAACCACCCAATCTACTCGCTGCATTTTTCGCCCGACAAGCCGGCGAGCCTGTGGGGCATCTCCAATGGAATTCGTCTACTTGCCATTCACTCGCCGCAAGATTTTTCACGCTCGCTGCAGATGGGCCCAGGCCGGGAGCAGACAGCACAGTTTGAACTGGCAGCCAACATCTACCTTTACGCTACAGATAGCGGAACGCATAAACCGTGGGCCCAACAAGGCTGGCCTGAATTGATAGCACTCGACAAACCAGTCCGAACGATCAAACTGGCGAGGCTGAAATACGACGGTAATTTCGACCCCGAACCGCTTGCGCTGAACAGGCTGGCTGGGGAGTTAGCACAAATCGATAACACGAAACTTGTTGTATCTGACCCGCTGGAGATCGCCCAACTTGATGCGGAAACTTGGCCGATTGCAGCCATGACCGGCACGGAATCATTCACGCTGACCGAGCCAGAGCTGTCAGCCATGAGAAAATATCTACGTTCGGGCGGGACACTGATAGTTGATGCTGCCGGAGGCTCGGCCCAATTCGCCGACTCGGCCGAGGAGCAATTACTCAATCTACTGCCCCAGGGCCAGCAAAGGCCTGTCTTCGTCGAACAGATCCAGTTTGGTCTGGGCTCTGCCGCGTTTGAACCAATCCAATACCGCAGGGACTTTGCCACCGCACTAGGCCCGGCGGCTGATCGATTAAGATTGCAGGCTGTCTATCTGGACGACAGGCCTGCCATTTTCTACAGCCGCGAGGATATCACAGCCGGCCTTGTTGGATACCCGGGTTATCGACTTCGCGGCTACACACCTCAAACCGCCCTTGCGATAATGAAAAAACTGCTCATCCTGGCAAGCGATTAGTCAACATGGTCAACTTTGTCAACTTTGTCAACTTCGTCAACTTCGTCAAAAAGGCCTTGAAGCATATCTGAAATGAAACTCGCCAGGCCATCGTCGGCAACGATATCGGCTGCTTCCTTGGCAAAATCCGACCCGCCGGGCATAGCTACCCCCAGGCCGGCACTTTTCAGCATCGGGGCGTCATTGATATCGTCACCCACCGCAACGATATTAGCTGCCGGAATTCGATACCCATGGGCAACATGCGCCAACGCCGCTGCCTTATTTACATCGGCGGCGAAGGCCTCGACGATAGTCACCCCATAATTTGGCGCCACGATAGCATGCATGTTCAACTGGCCGTCAAATTGCCCCTTGAGTTCATCGGCAACGACTTGGGCGCAGTCCTGTGATACGATTGCGTTTATCCGTAATGGTTGGGGCATGTCGGCCGCGTCGGAAAAACTATCAACGTGACGGATTTCCACGTCCATCTTTGAAAACCAATCCTTTGTCACTGTCTCGGCGTCGGCGGAGCCGGCCAGGTAATAATCCACCCCCCACCGCCAGGAGTCTACGATAGCCAGTGCGGAATAGCCCATCCGGTTGAGCGCATCTGCATATCGCCCAGCCAGGGATTGTTTGATCGTTCTGGAATAAAGCGTCCTTCCCGTTGTCGGCTCGGCCACCAGGGCTCCGCCAATCAGGATCATCGGCTCGGGCCGATCTCTCAGGGACAATTGCCGCCAGACGGGAAGCGTCTCGACGTAGCTCCTACCCGTAGCCAGGCACACACGGACCCCGGCTCCCTGAGCCTTTTCGAGTGCGGAAACCACCTCGGGACTGACCCGCTGATCGGGGGCGACCAGCGTTCCATCTACGTCAATCGCGAGCAGTTGATACTTCGTAGGCATCTGTTTGGGGTTCTTCAGGCCTGGGATTGAGGGACGAACTTGCAAACACAATCGTAAACTTCGCCGCCTATTCTCTGGGCAACGAGTAGGTCTTTCAGCAGTGCAAGCCAGAGACAATCTACCGTAAATTTCGCATCAAAATTGCTCTCAACCGCCCTGCCCATGCCCTCGATTATAACAAGGTCGGCATCGGCGGCAGCTTCATTCAGTTCGTCGGCAACTTCGGAAAGATCGATCAACGGCAGGCTGTTACCTGTCGATACAACCTCGAACATATCTGCCTCTACAAGGACTGCAAGGTCGTTATCCTGGGCGGTAAGCCTCTCCACCAGATCAACCGTTTCATCGGCAGTCATGTCGTTCAGGGCGGGATGTTCGTTGGCGGCCAAGACAATCTTCGTACCCGAGAGGGCAAGTTCTCGAACTAAGGGCATGACCCCCAGAACGAAATCCGTTCCACAGTTATCAATAAACACAACTGCTTTGGCCCACGGCGTTGGCGGAGCTTGTTCCAGCCTCTCGGCCAGGGCATCGTAATTATCGACCAGCCAGGGCCGAGGCTTGGTTCGTTCGAGAGTGGCTAGGAAATCCGGCGAATCATTCGACAGCTTCATGGTAGCTGGGGAACCCAGGTCAAAAATATTACCCGCAAAAACACACTGTATAAGATGCAGCCACTTCTGATCGGCATCCATAGCATGCAGTTTGTGAATAAGCTCAGGGTAAAGGGCGATCGCAGAGTCATTTTCCCTGGTCTTAATCTGACGGAACGGATCAAACAGATGGTTGGCTATGAGGACATCCTGACGGAGTTGGCAAAGGGCCATAATATCCAGCTTACCCGAAGGCAAGGACTTGGGCGCAACTCTCAGTTCATTGATCTTTGAAGTGAATTGCTTGGAGGCAGAGACGATATTCTGGCTGGCAGCGGGTCCGTAGTGATCTTTGGCATAACCTAGTGTCTGGGCAAAATGCTTTTGGAAAAGCCCCAGCCAGTGCTCCGGCCCATCGGCTTCGGCTGACAAATCCCAGTCGTGCGCTACATAGTTTTCTACATCATCCAGCAGACAAAAGTGACTCATGATCGTCCCAGAAAACCTCGTTCCAGTTAATTATGTACTCGCTTAAACCCGCGCGATAATTGGCACCATAGGTTAGCGGATTATAAAACCTTAAACACCACCAATGTCAAGTCGTCAAACCTTGTCTGAAGACCCGCAAACCGTCTCATTTGCCACAACACATGGCCGACGATACCATTTGCATCACGACCCAGTTCAATAGCTTCCAGTAGAGCATCCTTTACTCTTTCGGAGCCAAACTCTTCATCATTGAAATTCATAGCCTCTGAAAGGCCGTCGGTATACAAAAAAAGTATATCGCCTTTTTGCAGATCAACCTTTTCTGCCGGCCAGGTCGCATCGGCATCTATACCCAGTACGCCACCACCGACGGTAAGTTCTTTTATGGCCCCACTTCGAACCAGAATAGGAGCAATATGGCCCGCGCTGGAATATGAAACGGTGCGCCCCGCCGGATCAAGCACACCGTAGAACATGGTAGCGAAATCACTGGTTTGCGTATCGGCGCACAGGTCGCGATTTACTTTAGCCAGCACATCGGTGACCTCAGGGTTATTGGCTACATGAGCTCGCAGTGATGCCCTCACCGAAGCCGTCAGCAAAGATGCACGGACACCCTTTCCGACCACATCACAAAGGACAATGCCCTCTCTTCCGTCGCCCAGGGGGATAAAATCAAAAAAATCTCCGCTGAGTTCGTATGTTGGCACATAAGCGGTATCGATATCAAAGCCTGGAAGTTGAGGAGGGCTTTGAGGGATCATCCGCCTTTGGACTTCACCGGCAAGTGCTAATTGCCGTTTCATTGTCGCCGAGACAACGGCTTCAGAGTAAAGTCGGGCGTTGACGATCGCCGTGGCAGCCTGGGATGCAATAGCCTCAAGCAGCCCCACTTCAAAACTGTCGAATACATGCATCCGGGGGGTGTAGACGCGAATGATTCCCTCGGTTCGATTCTTGTACGTCATGGGTGCGCACAAGGCGCTGACGAGGCCTTCTCGCCTGGCCTCCAATGGATACAAAACCCGCGGGTCAGTTTGCTGATTGGCTATATAGACTGGCTTGCCCGTGGCGAGAATTTCCTGATCGATCAGGCTTTGCGAAAGATGAATCGGGCCCTTGTCCAGATAATCAGCGGAAAGGTTCGCGACGGCTTTTACGAGAAGTTCGTCATTATCTTCATTGATAAGGCGAATAGAGCATGCCTTTGCACGCAGAACCTCGACAACTGTCGCCGCGACGATATTCAAAACCTCCTGGAGATCACGCGTACCTGCAAACTCGGCTGTGAGTTGATAGAGAGTTCCTAACTCCTGAACGCGGCGCCGCAGTTCAGACCGAGAAAGAGTCAGAGTAAGCTTATCAAGCCGATGTTGGTCCAGATTCTCAGGTAACTTACTCAACAGCGATCCCTTACAAAGCAGATCATCGATGCTATCGTACACACCCACGACACCATGACAAACATGCCAGATCACGAGGCTCTTTGGAAGTCGCCATCGCAATATTTGCGCAAAAAAAAGCACTGCCCGATGCAGGCTGTGCTTTTGTTGGTGAATTTAGAGCAACGAACGTTTGAGCTGTCGTATGGATTCGTCGGCCAGGACAAGGCTGGCAAGGAAGGTGACCCAGGCAATGCCGTGGTATTGCCGACCTGCCTACCGGCAGGCAGGTGCTTTCCTGACTCCGCCAGCCGAAGCACCCAGCCAGAAGCCTTGCGGCAGATCAAGCGTGAATTGCTCTACAATAAATTCAGGCGCTTTCTTTTTTTACCTTGTGGGCTGAAAAGAGATTCGCCTTAGTTTTGTCCGTAACCATATCGACGGTCATCTCATATATCTGACCTTCCCGCTCCGGGTGCTCGGGCAATTCGTACATCAAGTCGAGCATCAATTCCTCGACCACGGCACGAAGGGCACGGGCGCCAACGTCGCGAAGAATTGCCTTGTCAGCTATCGCTTGCAGCGCCTCGTCCGTGAACTCCAGTTCGGCATTTTCCATGCGGAATAAGTGCTGGTACTGGCGAATAATAGCGTTTCGCGGCTCGGTGAGGATCCGCACCATCGCTTCTTCGTCGAGGGGGCCCAGCGAAGTTAGGCATGGCAGGCGGCCTATAAGTTCGGGAATCATGCCGTAGTGTACCAGATCTTCCGGTTGAACCAGGGAAAGCACGGCTGAGTGCTCAGCAGCGGTTTCGTCAGTGTTCTTTTCCGAGGAAAAGCCGATAAGCTGTCGGCCCATACGTTTCTTGATAATGTCTTCCAGGCCATTGAACGTCCCGCCGCAAATAAACAGTATGTGAGACGTATTAAGCTGAATGTACTGCTGCTCGGGATGCTTTCGGCCACCTTGGGGGGGAATATTGGCAACGGTACCTTCGAGCATCTTCAGCAGCGACTGCTGAACACCCTCGCCGCTGACATCGCGAGTGATAGAGACGTTACTGGAAGTCTTACCGATCTTGTCGATTTCGTCGATGTAGATTATGCCGCGCTCGGCGGCTTCAATGTCATAATCCGCCGCCTGCATCAACTTCAGCAGGATATTCTCGACGTCCTCACCGACGTAACCCGCCTCAGTTAGCGTAGTGGCATCGCCGATGGCAAAGGGGACATTAAGGACGCGGGCAAGAGTCTTGGCCAGGAGCGTCTTGCCGCAGCCAGTCGGGCCAATCAGCAAAACGTTGGACTTATCCAACTCGACCGTGTCTGTGTCGTCGAGATCCGCCTGGGTCAGCCTCTTGTAATGGTTATGCACAGCGACAGATAGAACCTTTTTAGTCTGGTCCTGACCGATGACATATTCGTCAAGGAACTCCTTGATCTGTCGAGGTGCGGGGATGGTTGTAAATAGCGGCTTGGCCTGGACCTTCCGACGGTGCTCCTGCCGGACAATGTTGTGACAAAGCTCGATACAATTCGAGCAAATATAGACCCCATTGGGGCCTTCGACAGTCTGGCCAGTCTCTTCTCCGCTTCGCTGGCAGAAGCTGCATTGCCCATGCCGCGGCTTATCAGAACCGCCTGAACCGTTGCCGCCGCCATCGCCTGTATACGAAGAACTCATCGTTACTCCTGAAAAAATAACTTAATCGATTTAGACAGACATCTGCCCTTGATCTTCATCGTCACCATCAAGGGGCTGACTTAATGAGGAATTAACTTGTGATATCTTATCTGCAAGTCCCATAGCCTTCATACGTAACATCTTATACTCGCCGGAACTGATCTGGCCAATTTTGTGTAACTGTGCAAGCCTTTCCATCGAAAAACCCGCCGGACCAGCCTGGCAGGCGTCCGATAACAAAACCTGCCTGCGAGCCCAACGTATCACGACCCCGCTTACAGCGAAAATAACAGCCAGGGCCATGCAAAGTACTATAATCTTTGCTGCTGGACCCAATTCAGCCATGGTTTCAGACATCTGTATCAACGTTCATTAACTTCTACGACATTTTGGGGATAAAAGTCCAAAGTTCTTCAAGGCCGGGGACACTGAGGGTAATCTTAGGTAAAACGGTGGACAAATAAGATACTTTTCTCAACTTTTTTAACATGATTATTATGGTTTGATGGCGAATAACAAGGACAACCCACTCCCAACTTTTTTGACATGATTATTATGGTTTGATGGCAATTAACAGGAACAACCCGCCGGCGTTTATTTGCGACGCCATGCACGGCGGCCTCGCCAGGTGGTTGAGGGCGGCCGGGTATGATGCACTATTCGAATACGGGATAGACGACCGAGACCTGATCGGCCAGGCCCAGGAAACCGCCAGGGTGATACTTTCCAGCGACGGGCCACTATTCGAAAGAAATATCATCAAAGACGGCGCGGTCCAAGCTCTCTACGTCCCACAGCAGCTATCTAAATTTGAGGCACTTGCGTTTGTACTGGCGAAGATGAAACTGCCCCTTCGCGCCAGCAGATGCATGAGTTGCGGGGGCGAACTTGCAGAAGTCCCCAAACACACCGTGATAGACGAAGCCCCACCTCTGGCATTTAAAAATTGCGATCAGTTCTGGCGGTGCAGCCGATGCGGAAAACTTCTATGGCAAGGTACACACTGGCAAAAAATCACTAAGGCTCTGGAGCACATCACATCTCACAAGTAATTTCGACAAGCGCGCCGCCTCGGGACTATCAGGGCCAACCTAGACAGGCCAGGACTGCCTTGGGAAGCATGAACTTCATGGTCTTTAGTGGGTCTACCACCTGACAAACTCGCAGCTCTCCTACCAGGCTCATCAGCCGGGCCGCTTCGTTAGCTCCCAGGCCCACGTTGCAGGTCAAGAATCGGTGCGCCTTGTCCAGCACGATCGATTCGCAGTCGTCCAAGCTCTCGGCTGAACCGATGAACATGAGGTGCTCGGCATTGGCCACAGCCGGCGTAGGCAGCGAAACCGGCGAGATATCAGCAGTTACAGTTACCTCCCCGCGGACCTCGGCGCCGCATACGCAAACCTCACCGTCGCCCATTACTGCATGTAGATCGCCCAGAGACAGCAGGGCTCCATGCGTGTTAACAGGCAGGTACACCGTTGCGCCGGCGGCGATTTCCTTGCAGTCCATGTTTCCGCCGTGTTCGCCCGGCGTGCCATTCGGCACGGCCTCACCGGCCGGAACCGTCCCGATCACACCAATCATCGGCTGGACTGGTATCGACAGCGTATCCGAGACGATCAACTTTCCATCACGAATCGACATCACCACGGTCTCGTCTTGGCCGATGCGCTCGGCCAGAGCGCCCATTCCCGCCGAAAGATTCATCACAGCCTTGTCGGCTACGTCAATCCGCTCTATCTTTACCCTAAGGACGTCTCCAGGGCTTGTCCCTTCGATAAAAATGGGGCCAGTGGCAGGGTTAACCATTGGCCACATCTGCTTCGTGAACATGTCGGCGGATGTCTTCAGGTTGCCGCTGTAGCAGTCCTCCGTTTGGATGCAGATACTCTCGCCAGCAGCTACGCGGAGAACTGGATCGTTTTCAGCCGACATGGCATAGCAGACTTTGTCCCTGGTAAGTTTGTGCATTCGAATCTGTCCTTAAAACCAAGCCGCGTCGGATATAGCCATCTCAGTCGCGCAGTTCAACGTTCCAGTAGGCTGCGTTTAGGAATTGCTTCCATGATGCGTACTTGCTCGAGCTCAGGCGAAGTGTAATTACCGGGCTGCGGTCGGGCTTGACCGGTTTGGTGACCAGTTTCATCCTGGCCTGGGTGGGTGTCCTGCCACCCTTGTGAACGTTGCACTTTACGCAGCAGCAGACGATATTGGTCCAACTGGCCGAGCCTCCGCGGGAGCGAGGGACTACATGGTCGAGGCTTAGCTCACTTGTGGAGAACTTCTTTCCGCAGTACTGGCAGCGATTGCGGTCGCGGGCATAGATATTCCGCCGGTTGAATTTGACGATCTGCTTCGGCAGGCGGTCATAGGTTAGCAGGCGAACGACCTTGGGCACGGCCAGTTCAAACTTAACGCACCTTATCCACTCATGCCGGGGGCGTTCGAAGCGCGATCGGAATTCGCTTACTTCCAGCCAGGAATCGAAATCATAACTGGCATAGCTGCTGTCTTCGACGGAGACAATCTCGGCTATGGACTTAAAGAGCATGCAAAGGGCACGTCTGGCGGTAATTACCCTCACCGCCGAGTAGTGCTTGTTAAGGACAAGCACATGTGAATTCAACGCACTTGCTACAGCTACCGCCATTGACGTCTGGCCTCCCCCTGCAATTCATCGCCCGCCAGTGCGAGAGAAGTTGCAGGGCAATAAATACCAATATACCAAAGACTCCCCAGCCTGCAAGGAAGATAGGTAACTTAACGGTTAGCGAATTAGGGTTGACCCGCCTGCGATTCAGCGTTCAGGCTCCGAAGCGCCGCCTGCGGCGAAGGACTTGTCCTGAGCGTCGCCGAAGGAGGCCCAATCCACCGAGTACGAGCAGTGACAGCGCCGCCGGTTCAGGGACTGCTTCCCCGTAAATGGTGTAAGTTGCATCGTAAGAAAAGCTAGTTTGTCCCCCTTTTATTCCATCGGCGTCATAGTCAAAAGAGAGAGCATTTATTGTAAGTGCGATACTGTCAATTGTGTACCCCTCAAAATCAACGCCATCCTGAGATCCATTAATAAGTGCGCTTTCAAATTGTGTCGAAGGGTCTGCTCCCAATACCAAAGGGGGATCTCCTAGCATCGAGCCGACAAGCAGTGTATGGCTGTCAATTACGAACAAAATATCATCGATGCCGTTTGTTAGGTAAGCTAAGACTGTATCAAAATTCTGGTGAGTCTCAGAGGTTGCCAAGGTAGTCTTGCTAACATCATCAGCGGTGATGGGGTCCCAGATAAGCGAGCTGGACAGGTCGGCACCGGCTTCTGCTGGCTGTGGATAAGATAGGGTAAAAGTTATTTCTGAGAACTCGCCTAAACCTGAACCGATACCTTTATGCTCGATCGTACCCAAGACAGCGGCGTTGCTGTAGCCGACGATAGACAGGACCACGGCCGCAATTACCAACACAAACGCTGTTCTAATTTTCATAGTGAAAACCCTTTTGCTAAAATTTGTCGAACAATACTGCGGCTGGACTATCATGAATATCACTATAAATAAGCAAACTCCGTGCCAAAAGCCTCTGAAGGCTGTAACATCTGTGTTAGCAATAGGTAAGACGGATGGGACGTGATAGAGAAGTAACTGAATGCGGAGAATGTTACCTATTGGCCGGAAGAAACTTCCGAATTCTTCACGTATAAAAGGAAGATAGGTAACTTAACGGCTTGCGAATATGGATATGACTCGCCGGGTAAACGACTACATCTGCCAGGGCCAGGTGCTCCGGGCCTTTGGTGAAGGAAAGCCTGCCCAGGTCAAGGGCTACATCGATGGCGATCTCAAGCACACCGTCACGTTAGATCTGTCGGGCGTCGGTGCCATAACGAACGTCGTCCTCCAGGCCAAGAAGAACTGGTATCTGGACAACGTTGTCCTGCGAAGTGAATGATGGCGGTTTTTTTAGTTCTAGTACTCTGTACCAGGGATAATGATGGATGGGTCTTTTTGCCGATAGGTTTGATAGAAACCTTTAACGGCAAGGAGGCTGAGATGCCTGCAAAAAAGTACATCGTTGAATTGACAACT
>SDBT01001222.1_pt1 | contig 44502 bp, 50 predicted proteins | sample 2277101 | NCBI WGS metagenome assembly SDBT01 (sample SAMN10404973, study PRJNA504765) | marine sediment metagenome | isolation source: marine sediment core GS10_PC15, 103 cmbsf | place: Arctic Ocean: Southern Knipovich Ridge | collected 2010
AAAACCAAAACTCTATCTGGAACTATATTTTCCCCCTTAAACGAGTCATTAAAGCGCTTGATTATAGCATGAGCGGCTTTGCTAGCGAGTTGCTGAGCAATGATTTCCCGACAAAGCTTTTTAAAATAACCGGTTGACCTTTTTGATTGTCTTAAAATATTAAATTTTGTCTTCCCCATAATTTTATAAATCACCGGGTCAGATTTTTGAAAATGTGATCCGATCTTTTTGACTTTAATTTTATTCATTAAAAACTTATCCTAATTCTTAAAAAGGTCAAAATAATATTTTCCTGAGTGCTTTGAGTTCTTTAATAAGGGTTTTTTGGGAATGCAGGCCTTGGGATTCTAAAATCACTGCTTGGGCATTTTTGGCCTTTTTCAGAACAAATTGCAAAAGCTTAATTTGTTCTGACTCTATGGGTAAATGGGCGTCCCGCCAAAAGCCTTCCTTAGCAGAAAAACGCGGTCTATGGATATGGATTTCCAAAACCCGATCCAAGGGCAATTTTTTAAGATAATCGGTTGGTTGGTTATAATCTAAGTTATAGGCAGTCACACTAATATGACCCAAATCTAACAATAGAAAACTTTTAGTTTTTTTCAAAAAGTTGCTGATAAACTCGGGATCAGAAACATACTTATAAGCTCCCCTGGCTATGGTTTCAGGCAAACAAGGAGCAGTTTCTAAAGCAATTTTAACTTGGGGGTAAAGTCTTTGAATGGTTTGCAAATTATATTTAAGCTGATTAAAAAAGACTTCCTCCGGCACTGGCTTGCCCGCGGCAATCACGTCTTGGTTGTCATCCAAAACCCAATTTTTAAGAGGGAAGCCTAAATGAAAAGAAATCCAGGGAAATTTAGATTGATTAATCGCCTCTTCCACCTCAGGCTCACTCACCCAATCACTAATTTCCAATTCAGTTAAAAAAACCAGTTTGTGATCGCTAAAGTTTTTCAAATGTAAAAGTAAGGGTTTTTTCAAAGTAGAAAACAAAGCAATATCTTCCGGAGTAATGGTTTTAATCTCAATTAAATCAATTAGTTTTAAAACTGATTTAGCAATTTTGGGCTGTGCATCTAAACCAAGCTTCATTTGGCTTAATTTTAGCTAAAATTTAATTATTTCTCAATGCCGTCACTTTTAAAATTAACAAATCTCCTTGTTGTTGAAACTGAAACAAAATCGGAAAATCAAAATTGTTTTTTATATACAAGTTTTGCCTGGAGGAATTATGGCCAGTTTTAGCATATCTAATTGACACCCAATATTCTGGTGGAATCCCAGCAATAGAACGGAACTCATGACTGGTAGGCGCTTGCACTTTTAAGCCTGCCTCTTGACCGGCCCAATTAAGAAAAGAGGCTAAATGACAAACTCCATCGCCCACAATGCCACCAGCCGAACGATAACCTTCTTGACTATTAAATTCATCTCCAATTGTTTTAACTGACTGATCTTGATATTGAGGCAAGATATTGCTGTGAAAAGCAAAGACCTCACCGGAATTTAAAGTCATAGGAAATTGTTTGACCGCCAAAAGAATATTGTCAGTAAAAACTTGATTGACGGAAAAGTTTTTATCTCTAACACTCAGGTCCATTTCTTTGATTACTAAAATCTCTTCTGCCCTAGTGGTGACAGTTTGCTGTGTAACTAGCTGAGAGCTAGGAATAGGACTGAGCAAAGACTGGGAACGGGCAAAGTTAAAAATTGCTAAAAAAGATAATAATGGTATCAACATAGGTAAAAAGTGATTAAAAAACCTCTGCTAGACAGAGGCTTGCTTATTGTATCATAAAGTTGGTATACTTTTATTATGGCATTTGATGACTTGGTTGTTTCCTTTTTTGTTGACGAAATCGTCGGCGGCTTTTTTATCAATGTCCCTCCTGGCCATGTCGCTTGTTTGTATGACCGCGGCCGCGGAGTTTTAAATAAAGTTTGGGGTCCGGGTTTGCATATCAAAATTCCTTTTTGGCAGATTGCCAAACTTTTCAATGCTCAGACTATGGAATACACCATTACTGAAGGCTTTGACCTTTCTAATAAAGAGTTTTTGGGAGACAACCCTATCCATGGCACTTCTCAAAACGGAACCTTGCTCCAAGTCGAAGGTTCTATTTTGTTTAAAATTAACAAAGCTAAAGCTCCTCTAATCTGGGAAAATATTGGCGAAAATTTTGTTTCTAAAGTCATCAGGCCAGTTTCCCGCAGTCGCATCAGATCAGTTATTTCCGGAGTCACCGCCGCTCAACTCACTGCTTATCAAACTGAGGTAGAAAAAAAAATCAAAGAAGAACTAAATAGCATTTTTTATGATAAGGGTCTTGTTTGCGAGGGTTTTTTACTTTCTGAGGTCAAGTCTTTGGGCGACCCCACTACCCCTAAAGATGATAAAGTTTTGTTGAAAAAAGAAGAAGTTTCTTCATAAAAATCCACTTTCTTGGCTGATAAAATTTATCATTATTTTCATGATGATAATTGTCATCGTCTCAAACAACTAAAGAACTCCCGAAATTGCTTTCAGGAGTCCTTATTTTTTGTCTTAATTCAATGATTAAGTTTTACCTGGTTACACTAATGCTTCTGGTTTCAGCTATAGGCGCAGCTACAGTAATTCTTCCTGCACCAGTAACACAAACATCATAACAAGTATCAAGAGTATCACAGTCTGTATGAGGATCAATTGGCATCTCAGCAATGTAAGAAGCCACCAAATCAGTGTTCAGATCAATATTACCAGTGTCCATACCAATATTAGTCCAACCAACACCGCAGGTAGCGAAAGTGCCAATGTCAGAAACTGTGCCGTTGTGATCAATCTGATATTGATTCAAAGCATTTAAAATAGCATTGACATCGCTACCTCTTTTGGCATCTCTGGCCATTTGGTATTGTCTTCCTGGATTAACAGCCACTAAAACAATTCCCATTAAAATAACCATGATGGCGATAACGACCAGAAGTTCAATTAAGGTAAAACCTTTTTTAAGGGCAGATTTCAAATTTTGTCACCCCCCCCCAAGGAGGAAATAATATTTTTTTTCAAACACCGCGTTAAACGCGATTAATATAAGCATAACTAGAAAAAGTAGTCTTTGTCAAGAGCTATTTATTATTCAATTGATTTTTAAGTTGCCTAAATTGATCTATGTTTAATTTTAATTCATATTGGGCCATAATGGCCGGGTCTTCTTCTAGGGTTTTTTGCACCTGTAAAGTTAAAAAGCGAAAACTTAAAATTCCCAGCAAGATAAAGGCCAAACAGATAATTATCACAATGGCTAAAATAATTTTTTTGTAATTCATTTTTTAAAAACTCTGATCGACAAATAAAGTTAAACTTAAAACGACATGACTTTGTTTTTGCCCCAAACCCGTGGGGCTTTGCATTATTACCTGATCAATCCGAATCACCTGAGGCATTTTTTCAATTCTCTTAAGTAGGTTAAGCATATCAAAATAGCTGCCTTGAAAGTCTAAATTTAAGGCCACCTTTTTAATCCCATTTTCTATGTCTAAAGAATCCGAGGCAAAATTAATCTTCGCCGCCAGTCCCGAGCTGCTCGCCTCTTGTTCTAGTTGATTAATAAAAACAAAAGTTTGTTCTTTATTGGGCAATACTTGGTTTAGAACTAACACTTCATCTTTAATTTGATCATAATCCTGCTGCAGTTGGAGTAAATTGGCGTCTTTTTGTTCAAATCCTTTAAGTTGATGTCTTGTTTCCACCACTAATTCAGTTTTTTGTCTAATTAAGTAGCTTAAAACTATTAATAATCCTGTCTGGATAAAAATTAAGACTAAAAAAATCAGCCAACCTTTTTTGTTTTTCATTTTAAAACCACCGTCGCTCTAAATTTAGGGTTTTGCAACTCTTCTAAACTACTTAAAGGCACCTTGACTTGACCAAACTGAGCCAAAGCTTTTTCTAAAGCCAAAACATCAGCCCGGAAGCTGGCGGTACCCCTAATCTCTATTGTTTTTTGCAAGGGATTAAAGTTAAAATCAGCCACAATAATACCAGCAGGAATTTTTTGATAAAAATCTGCCAGCAAAGCAGAAACCACCTGCTCTCTACCCAAAACATTACCTAGAGTAGTAATCGTTTGATTAAGATTAACCGCTTTTTGTTCTAATCTGAGCTGATTAGTAGTAATCACTGATTTTTGCCAGCCGGATAAAGCACTATTGTTATTGTGCAATTGAAAAAAGAAGGAAAGAAAAATAAAAACATACATGGAGACAAAACCCCAAAGCACTAAACTACTGATCTTTAAAATATCTTTTAAACTGTTTTTAAACTTAAAACTTTCTCTTTCTTTTTCTAATTTTTTCGGAATTAGAAAAATTTGTTTTTGCTCTAATTCTGCTTGTTGATGAGAAAAGGCCAAACCCAACAAAGGAGTTAATTTAGCCATGTTTAAGGGAGAAAAATTTGGCGGCACATTTAAAGCTAAATTTAATTTTTGCGTTTCCAGGCCTAAGCTGTTTTTAACCGCCTGCTTAACCACCAACTCATCTTGAACCATCCCGGCTAAAAATACCTGTTTAATTTGCTTTTGCTGGGCAAAACTTTGCTGCCAGAAACTAACTGAACGGTTAAGCTGTTTAATCAAACTTTGATTTAAGTCCACGGAAGGGTTTAAATTTAAGCTGGTATTTAACAAAACTACGCCTTTTTGATTAAAGCAGAAAATAATTTTGTGGGTATTAAAATAAATAAGCAGATTCAATTCTGAGGAAAACCGCGCTACTAAATTAGTTAAAGAATATGATTCTGGCTGAAAACCTAAAGGCATAATATCTGTTTGGACGCAGGTTTTCAAAAAAGAATCAATAATGCTTTTTTTAATCGCTACCACGCCTATTTCAATCATTTTGCTGCCGTCAATCATGGCCTGCCAATCAATATACATTTCTTCTGGCCGATGAGGTAAAAAATCTTTGATTTGAAATTTAATGGTTTTTTCCAGCTCTTCTTTTTTTACTTGAGGCAGGACAAGATACTTGGTAAAAATCACTTCATCTGGCAAAGTGAAGTAACAAAAATGGTTTTTGATTTTTTGAGGCTGGCTGTTTTGCCGCAGTTGATTAATAATTTGCGCCGCTTTTACCGGCTGGACAATCTCTCCTTGAGAAAAAAAGTCTAGAGGAATTTTAGCGGCCGCGTAGGCTTGCACTTTAAAGCTATTCCGCTCCCAGGCGCCGCTTAAAACTTGCAGTTCCCCTCCAATGAAAGAAAGAAAAAATGGCAGATTTTTTTGTTTGGCCGGCATATTTTAATATATTTCTCTTTTAGCGCTGACTGTAACGCTTTCGTCTTCTAAAACATCGAGCTCTGCTTGCAGGTGTCTGATTTTATTACCTACTTTCCCCCAAACATCAACAAGCCCACCATCAGCGGCTAAATCTAATTCTATTTTACACTCCCAATCTGGAATTTGTAAACAATCAGCTGTCCAGTCAGCATAAGGATTAACAAAACTCCGTTGCCGCAAAAAACGCAAGATAACCTCATCCAACAAAGCTTCTGTTTTTTGATAAGCTTGAGTTGACTGACGCCAATCTAAGCCCATTTTACTGTTGAGCACGGCCACCAAAGTAGTGCTGGTAATAATCAACAGAGTAATGGCGGTAATGCCTAAAATAGAAATTAAGGCGGCGCCCTGCTTGGTTTTAATTTTGTTCATTGGCTAAGAAAATGGTTACTTGATAATCTTTTACTTTTTGGGGTAAACCAAAAGGTTTTAATTTGGCTTTTAAACTGAATTTTATCTGGATAGTAGACCCAATTCTTCTGAAACCGCTTTGGGGCGGATTTAAAATCATTTCCACCTGATTATCAGTAATATTGCTGCTATTTTTACGCAAAATCCCGTTGCTTAGGTCAAAGGTGGCTGGTCCCGCATCAGTATCCAAAATAAGCTGATTCGTAAAACTAGTATCCACCGGATCAATAACACTAGTCGCCTGAGATAACGCTGTGGTCAGCTGAGTCGCCACCGCCTGACTATTTTGAAACAGGGTGGCGCTAATCTGGTTGTTTACTTTATAAGTCATGGCCTGATATAAAAAATTGGTCAACAAACCCAGAATAATCGTCAAAAACCCGGCATAAAGCAAGATTTCAATAAAAGTCGTGCCCTTTTTAAAAAATTGATTTCTGGTTTGCCTTATCATAATGAATAATTAATTCTCACCTTATCTACCGTCGGGGTAGACCCACCATCACCAGTGAGAATAATTTTATATTTTAGATATCTGGCTAAAGCAGAGGGCAAGGGAATAGCACCAGGCTCCTCAAAATAAGTACCCGCAGTCCCGTCTGGGCCGACAAAATCCCAAGTAAAATCATCATCATTGCTGGCTATCTGAAACATAATGTTGCTATTGACTACTTCTTCTCCTTCCCAGGAAAGACGATTAAAAGCCGCGGCTGGTGAAGCTTCCAAGGTAGAAGAAATATATTCACCGTAAACAAAGTAAATCCCGGAAAGACCCTTGGAATCACCTATATAAATTACTTCAATCGCCCGTTGCCAACTATCATCTCCAGACACATAACCATAATCACCTAAAGCCGTTATGTCTGAAGTGTTTTGGTTGGTTTGAAAAATGCCTAGTAAAAAGGGGCGAGTCGGATTAAAACTTAAAGTATACATCGCTGCCCTTTTCTGACTTAAAGATAAATACAAAGTATTACCCTTTATCCAAATGCCGGTGGGTTGATATAGAGCAGGAATTTCACCTAAAAATGTAGGGCTGGTCACACCAGCAGAAATATCAAAAACTTCAATAGCCCTTTTATTGGCTACTTGAGCTATATATAAATAATTACCTGAACCAGAAACATCAACTGTGTTTTGCGAAGTTACAAATTCTCCTTCCCAAGTAGGATTGACAGGATCAGTTAAATCATAAACTTTTACTCTGTTGTCACCTTCCATCGTGGCAAAAAGATAATCATTTTGCACCCATAAACCACTGGCTTCTGCTCCCAAATTAAAAGAACCAACATTGGGAGGATTAATCGGATCAGAACTCAGATCGAAAATAACTACTTGAGTGCTATTTTTTAAAGCTGCATAAAGATAGTCAGAATTAATAGCCAAATTATTAGCGTCATCAGCTAAACTAAAAGTACCTTGAGAACTAGGACTAGCAGGATCAGTATCAATATCAAAAACTTCAATTTTCTTAAGTGAAGAACCTAGGGCCGCATATAAATAACCGTTTTTAGCCACTAATCCATTAATTTTAGCTTGAGCGTCCATATCTGTAATAACAGTAGGCTCTGTCCATTCTTCTGCTCCTCCTGTTTGGGCAATCTGCACATAACCAGGATAATTGGTAACATCAGTAGCATCTTCAAAACCGTCCAAAAAATCATTTAAAGTATCTTCTTGCCAGGTAACATTATCCCGCCAGCGGGTGACTAAAAAACTTTTTGCCAATGATTGAGGCCGCGGCGTCTGCCAAGAAACAGTCACGGTTACTTTTTTGGAAGACGGGTCTAAAATGCCCTCTTGAGTAGCAATGGCGCCGCTAAAATCGCGAAAAATATCTTCAATATCTATTTGTCTTTGAAAAATATCTAAAGTTTCTCCGCCAGACTGGAGCTGCCAATTCTCAGCTGCCAATTGAGGATGATAAGTACCATTAATCATCGTCTGCTGCCAAAAATCAGCGGCCAAAGATTGGATCACTTGGCTGGCCTCTTTTAAATAAAGCTGGGCCTGCTGGTTTTGATAAGAATGCAGGTTACTTTCACTGCTGCTAAATAAAGCTTGGCCAGTAGCGGCTAAAATAGCTGAACAAACAGCAAAAGTTAAAAGTAACTCTAATAAAATCGCGCCTTTTTTAAAGATTTTCATCCAATTAATAACTAATTTGACCCAAATCGTTAATATAAATCGTCTTTTTTTCTAAACTGTTCGGGTTTTCCAAAGCCACACTCCCGCGAGCAGAAGGTGTCGCCTGCACTGGCAAGTAAATCAAACAATCATGAGAAACTAAACAAGTATCAGGCAAGTCAAAATCAGTAAAATTAAGTATCTCTGGTAATAAGTTAAGCAGATCATAATCAGGTTGACGCTGGTTAAAATCAGTAAAGGTAGCAAATTCCTGATAAGAATTTGCGTTAAAAATGATGCCAAATTTTAAATGTTGATTGTTTAAGGCTTCGCCGCTTTGGGCTTTGTTTTGGGTTTTACGGATGACACTAACTAATTGCTGGAGGCTTTCATCTAAAAGGCTTTTTTGCTGTAATCTGCTAAAAGCTATTGTCGCCAAGGAAAACAAGAGAAAGAAAATGGCTAAAACAACCATCATCTCAATAATACTAAAACCTTTTTTCATCATTGCATGGTCAAACTGCCCATCATTTGATAAATCGGGGCAATAATAGATAAAATCATGGCGCCGACGCCGAAACCAACTATAAGCATTAAAATCGGCTCAATAATGGAAGCAAAGTTTTCTAGTCGATCAGCCACTTCCTCTTCATAAAAAATTGCCAATTCTTCCAGTACTTCAGCTAGGCGGCCGCTTTTTTCTCCAATAGAACACATTTTCACTAAAAGCCCGCCAAAAGATTTTTGATGTTTCTTAAAAGCTTGGGTCAAGGTGACTCCTTTTTTAACCCTTTCACCCACCTCAACTATAATTCGACGGCGTTTGGAGCTGATAAAAATTTCTGAAGAAATAGACAAGGATTCGCCCACGGAAACACCAGCTGCCAAAAGTGAACTTAAAGAACGGACGAACCGGGCCAAACTGACTTCATAAAGTAATTTTTTGACCAAAGGGAGAACGGGTAAAATATTACCAATAATTTTTTCACCAATGCCGGTGATTTTAAACACAAAAAAAGTAATGAATCCCACCACTGCGGAAGCGACTAAAATCAAAATCAGGTTTTGGCTAATAAAAGTACCCAAGCCTAAAAGGATCTTAGTAGGTAAAGGCAACTGCAAATTCATTTGTTTAAAAACCTCGCCTACTTTGGGCAAAACAAAAACCACAATAAAACCACTAATGCCCATTAGAGCAAGCATAATAATGGCCGGATATGCCATCGCCCCTTTGACTTTTTTGATCACTCGGTTGTCTCTTTTAAGGTCATCGCCAATTTGCTTTAAAGACTCAGTTACTTTCCCCGCGGCTTCACCGGCTTTCAGAATCGCTAAATGAGCTTTAGAAAAAAAATTAGATTTTTGTAAAAAACTGGACAAAGATTTGCCTTTTTCCAACTCCCCCCCCAATTGTTTAATCAGTTTTTTATATTCACTACTGGTGGCTTCCGTATTTAAAATATCTACGGCTTCAATAATAGGTACTCCGGTTTTTAACATGATGGAAAGATGATGAGCAAAGGAAACTTTTTCCAAAGAAGTGGTGCGGCGAAAAGCGAGGTTCTTAAAAACTGCGCCTACGTCTAAATCAGCCAAACCTTTGTTTTCTTGGATTTGGCAGGAAATTAATTCTAAATTCCGGCTGCTTAATTTTTTCGCCACCTCTAGTTCACTGCTAACAGCTAACGTCCCTCTAATCAGGGTTCCTTTTTTATCAATCGCAATATAAGAAAAATCAGCCATTATTCCTCAGCTACTCTTAAAATCTCTTCCACGCTAGTTAAGCCAGAAGCGACTTTATTCAAACCATCTTTGAGTATCAGGGTAAAACCCTCTTGCTGCGCTTGACTTTTAATAGCGTCGGAGGAGGATTTTTGTACAACTAATTTTCTAATCTTTTCTGTGATGGGTAAAACTTCAAAGACACCGATTCTGCCTTTGTAGCCATTGCCGGCGCACTCGCTGCAACCTTTGCCTTGATAAAATTTCTGCTGGTTAACTTCTGATCCAAATATCTTTTGTAAAAAAGTCGTCCTGGCTGAATCAGGAATGTATTCTTCAATACAGTTTTGACAAAGACGGCGGACCAATCTCTGGGCAATGACCAAGTTAACAGTTGAAGCCAATAAAAATGGTTCTACTCCCATATCAATAAAACGGGGAATAGCGCCTGAAGCATCGTTGGTATGTAAAGTTGATAAAACTAAATGGCCGGTTAAGGCCGCGTGGATAGAAATCTGGGCTGTTTCTTTGTCTCTAATTTCACCCACCATCATAATGTCCGGGTCATGCCGCAAAAGCGAACGCAGACCTGAAGAGAAAGTGAGACCGGTCTTGGGGTTAACTTGAATTTGGGTAATCCGATGCATGTCATATTCCACCGGATCTTCAATAGTGCAAATCTTCACTTCCACCCGATTAAGCATATTTAAAATACTATATAAAGTGCTTGTCTTGCCGGAGCCAGTCGGGCCAGTGACCAAAATCATACCGTGCGGTTTTTTGATCTCCTTTTTCACCCATTGTAAATTTTTACCAGACAAGCCTAATTCTTCTAAACTTAAAGGCCGGGATGACTCGAATAAAAGCCGCAAAACAGCGTTTTCTCCGTAAAAGCCGGGTAAAATAGAAGTTCTTAAAGCCACTGTTTCTACACCTAAAGTAAAGCGAAAACGGCCATCCTGGGGAATGCGATGCTCGTCAATTTTTAAATTAGATAAAATTTTAATCCGGGCAATTATGGCAGGTTGCACATTTTGCGGCAAAGAAATAATGTCGCGCAAAACACCATCAATTCTCAGCCGCACCATCAACTCTTTTTCCATAATTTCTAAATGAACATCGGAAGCTTTTTCAGCCACCCCATATTCTAAAATGGTGTTTAAAATTTCTACCACCGGCAATTCTGAGGCGACTTCGGAAAGGCCTTTTTTCTGATCAACTTCTTTGGTCTTTTTAAGATTCTCAGCAATAATTTTTTCAAACTCTTTGCTAATGTTGCGTTTGTATTGAGAAATACCTCTGGTAAAGTTGGGGTTGGTGACGTAATAAGGAATAATATTTAAATTAGTGCGGCGGCGGACCACTTCCTGAGCTTCTAAATTTTTGGGGTCCTCCATGGCCAAATGCAGGTTTTTACCTTCTTTATTAAAAGGCACCATGTGATAAGTTTGGGCTAAATTTTCTGGGACCAAATCTAAAATTTCCAAGGGAATGACTTTGTTGCCCAAATTGCAATAAGGAACTTGGAGATATTCAGCAATCAACTGACCCAAAATGTTTTCTGAAATCAAACCGCGGAAAAGCAAAATGTCTTCAATGGTTTTGCCTAAATCTTTGGCCCCCTTGGAAGCTTGGTCAAAATCATTAGCGGAAATAAAACCAGAGTTAAGAAGAATTTGACGTAGTGTTTCGGGCAGGATGTTCATAATTACTTAAGATAGGATTCTATCTTTGCCACCACTTGTTGGGGGGTGGCATTGGCCTTGGTAATAAAAGCGGCCGCACCCAGGCTCTTGGCTTGATTAATTTCTTTTTCCCGACTCAAATTAGAATAAACAATCACTGGAATTTGAGCGGTTTGACTATCTTTTTTTAAAACAGCCAAAACTTGCAACCCAGACATTTTGGGCATCATTAAGTCCAGTAAAATCACCTGGGGCAGTTCTTTTTGGGCTAAAGCCAAGCCTTTTTGGCCATCCTCTGCCAGTAAAACCTGATGCTTGTCAGACTGCAAACGGGTCGCATAAACTTTGGCAATCAAAGCATCGTCTTCCACAATAAGAATTTTCCCCATAGTTTTATCATACCTCAGGAAAACGACAGAGTAAAGAAGAAACTCGTCCCTTTGTCGTGTTCAGATTTAAGCCAAATCTCTCCCCCCATACCCTCAATTAGATTTTTACAAATATAAAGACCCAGGCCCGTACCGCCTTTTCTCTGAGAAGTTTTAAGCCCCTCCACTCTTTCAAATTTTCTAAAAAGTTTAACTTGCTCTTCTGGTTTAATACCTCGACCGGTATCTTCAACACTGACTAAAACCAAGTCTTTTTGCTTGCTGGCAGTCACTTGCACACTCCCCTCATCGGTAAATTTAATGGCATTGCCGGCAACATTGATTAAAATCTCTCTGACTTTATCTTCATCAGCCTTAATTTCCACTGGGGGTGCATAAAAGGAAAAGGCTAATTTTTTCTCCTTGGCCTGACCAGCTAAACCTGCTAAAGATGACTCCATTATTTCAGCCAGATTAAAAGTGGTGGGGTTGAATTTGAGCCGGCCAGCCTCAATCCGGGAAATATTTAAAAGATTGTTCACTAATCTAATCAACCTATTAGATTCATTGTAAGCCCCTTCTAAAAATTCTTTGGCCTTATCAGAAACTTGACCCGCATAACCTTCTAAAACTGTCGCCAAAGAGCTGGACACGGCGGTCAAGGGCGTCCGCAGTTCATGAGAGGTTAAAGAAACAAACTCGTCTTTCAGCGCCGAAACTTCTTTTAAGCGCTTATTGGCCTTTCTTAAACGACGATATAAATGGACATTTTCAACCGCAATACCAACCGCATTAGTAAAACCAGCTAAAATTTCTTTTTCATACCTACCTACTTTATTAACACCTTTGGATAGACTAAAAATCATGGCTCCAATTGTCTCTCCTCGTACTACAATTGGATAAATCATGCTAGTTTTAATATGGCAGGCTTTTTGGATCTCTCTCCAAACAACTCGACTAGCCTCAGGATATAAAACATCAGATAAATCGTGAGTAAAATAAATTTTTTTGTTGTTAATTGCTTTAACCAACAAATTTTCTTTGGCTGAAAGAGGAACTTCTATTTTTTTAAAAGGAATAGGTGTTTCTTCTAGGGCCTTTGTAGCAGCCTTGGTTTTAGAAATAGCCACCCTTTCCACAATTTGCCTTTTTTTATTTACTAAGGTTAAAACAATTATTTGGTAGCCTAATTGCAAATAGTCTAGCTCTGTTAAAACTACGTTAACAACTTTGTTAGCTAACTGCTCAAAATTTAAAGTATCCAGGATAATTCTATCAATCTTCCACAAACCAGAAAGTGATTTAAATTCTTTTTCGCTGTATTTTAAAGACTTGGGGCGACTAAATTTGGTAGTCATAATTTAAATAATTAAACCACATTTCTATACTAATCTATCGTAACTAAAATCCTATCTCTTGTCAAAAAAGAAAAAATATTATAGTCTATTATTAGAAGGGAGGTGAGATGGATGACCGCAATCATTGCTTTTTTAGCCGGGTTTTTTATCTTTAACGCTATCCCCCATTTAGTTAAGGGTATTGCTGGCGATAAACACATGACTCCTTTTAAAAGAGTTTCATCGCCCCATTTAAATATTTTTTGGTCTTTTGCTAATTTAGTCATTGGCGTCTTGCTTTTAGGCTTTGATACTCAAGGCAGGTTAAATTTCCCCAGCGGAACTAATTTTTGGATCTTTTTACTGGGTGGCTTTTTATTATCCTTAACCGCAGCTAAATTATTTGATGGACCCAATGCCCGTTTACCTTGGCATAAAAATTAATCCTATAGTATAATAATACTATATTAAATCTATCTGCTCAGAAAGATTTCACTAAATGAGTGAAAGGCTATTGTTTTTACTTCAAAATAGCCTTAGGGTTTTACCCGAAGTTCAACCTACTCCCCCAGTTATTCCTCCTTATCTTCGCGAACAAGTAAACACTGATAATATTATTCGGGCTGAAGACTGTGTCCATTTTGCTGATCTAGCTCCTTTTGCTCTAGCTGGATTAGAGGGAATAAAAGAGGGAGAAATAGCTGTTCTTTCTCCTTCTGTTTTAATAGCAGGAGAGAGTTTTGGTGGTGGTTCTGCTAGAGAACATGCTCCTCTCAGTCTTCAAGAAGCAGGGATCAAACTAATTATTGCTCCTTCTTTTAATGCTACTTTCCAAGATAATTGTCTTAATTTAGGGATATTAACTTCAACTAATTTAGATTTAGTAGAAAGGTTAATTGAAGGTGAAACTGTTCCCGAAGAAGAAATTTTAACTGAATTTGAAGGTTTAGAAAAAGATATCTTAACTTATGGAGGTCTTTTTGGTTATACCCAAGCGCGTTTACAAAAAGCAGTTCAGTCCCCAGAAATAACTACTCCATCTAGACCTATGACTATGGTGGAAAAAATTATCGCTCAACATTTATCAAGTACCCAGGAAACAGGAAAAAAGAAAGTTTTTGTCAAACCTGGAGACCAGGCTTTTGTACCAGTAGATCTGAGAATGTCTTATGAAGTTTTTACTCCTTTAATGGCTAGGTTATTTGACCAATACTTTGCTGCAGATGCTGTCCAAGATCCTCAATCAGTCTTTCTGGTAGCCGATCATTTTATCGCCAATGTAGTTCAAGAAAATCATCCAGTGCATCGGCTTTTGGCTGCTCAAAATCAATTTGGACAACAACAAGGTGTAAATATTTTTGAAAATGATCAACAATGCGCTCAAGGCATTTGTCATAACCTGATGATTGAGGAACAACTTTTACCTGGTCAATTAGGTACAGGTACTGATTCTCACACAGGCATGTGGGGGGTTTTAGGCGCTTTAGGTTGGCCAGTAGGAACTACCGCTATGACTAATGCTTTACTAACTAAAGATATAAAAATCAAAGTGCCGGAAAGTGTCAAAATAACTATAAATGGTGAGCTAAATCCAGCTTGTTCCGCCAGAGATGTAATGAGTTATTTAGCTACCACTATTTCCCCTGAGCAATTAAAAGATACAGTAATTGAGTTTGAGGTAGAAAATCTCAGCTGGTCAGTTGATGAACTGGCGGTTTTAACCTGCCTAGCTAAAGAACTAGGAGCTTTGAGTGCCGTTATTAAACCCAATGAACAAGTAGTCCAATATTTAGTAGAAAATCGTAGTTTAAATCGAGAGCAAATTGGAAAAATGATTACCAGCAGTGATCCAGAAGCTGAATATGCTAATCAGTTTGACATCAATCTAGCTAAAATACAACCCATGGTCATCCCTCCAAAAAATCAAAAACCAATTAATATTGCCCAAATAGAAAATCAAGTTGCTATTCAAAGAGCTTATATTGGCGGCTGTGTGGGGGGTAAATGGGAAGATCTAACCAGGACCACAGCCGTCTTAAAAGATGAACAAATAACTAAAGGGGTCAACTTGGCTATTCAACCAGCTACCAGAAAAATTTGGCAACGAGCAATTGATGAGGGTTTAGCTGATGTTTTTGCAGCTGCTGGGGCGGAATTTTTATGCCCTAATTGCGGGGCTTGTATTGGTCAAGGAAAAGGAGCGGTCCAAAAAGGAGAAACAGCCATTTTCAATACTACTAGAAACTATGGTGGCAGAATGAAAGAAGCTGAAGTTTGGCTGGCTAGTGCAGAAACAGTAGCTGCTAGTGCTATCCAAGGTTATATTTCTGCTGCTTAACCCAATATTTTATATAAAGAACTAAAGTCAAAATCCGGTTTTAAACCTTGTTGTAACATAAATCCCACCATTTTTTGATGGGTATCATCAGGTCTTAATCTAACTACGCCTATTTTATGAGGAAAGCGGGAAAAATCATACATAGGACTAGAAAAACCTGTATCTTCAATATCTTCATTTGGATAATCATCAGCTAAAATTGTTCCTAAATCAGGACACAAAGATAAAACCTGCTGCCAGGTGCCGTAAGTCTTTTCTTTTTGAGTCTTGTTAGCTGAAGTAGCTAAAAAAAACTGCTTTTGGGAAATGTCTTCAAAAGTAGTAACTAATTGAGCTAAAGGAGGTCTTGTAACACACATAAAAGCATGATTTTTCCTCCCATCCTCTAACTTCTTAGCAAAAGGCAAAAAAGAATAAAACTCAGATTTAATAGGTAAAATATGATGTCCTCCAACTTGATGAAACACTTGTTCAAGAATGCGTTGAGCATCCTGAGTTTCAAAATCAAGCTCCTTTTCAGTTAAGGATGACCAGTCAACTACTTGTTTTATCCTCGGCCAACTTGTTAAAGCAATTGGTGGTTTGATTGAAAAATCTCGGCTAACTTCTGGTGAAGACTTGATTTCAGCAATGCTCCTTCCTTGATCTGGAGACAAAATAAAGGCTCGCCAAGAACCACAAAGACCGTAAATTCTACCCATACCTCCTTTAACACCAATAGCAATGGGCAAACCTTCAGCTGCTATATGAGCGGCTATTCTTACATGATCAGGGTTCCAAATATTTAAAATCTGATCTTTAGATAAACCTTTTGGAGCCAATATTTCCTGTCCCATAAGATGAATTATAACAATAATATCCTATAACATCAATAAAGTATCAAAAGAGGAAAATATCTAGTTTTTGCCGTTAATTAAAGTCCAAAACTCTTCGTCAGTTAATTGGCGACGCAGTTTTTTGGCAGTAGTTAAAATTGCCTCAATAATTTGCTGAGGAGGCTCTTTTAAACCTATCAACCGAGCTTTGACCTTTACTGTAGAAAAACCACTATAAGGACCAATACTAATCTGATGTTGCCGACCAATCAAATGACAGCCAACACCAGAATAGACTTGATTAGCCATTATTTCCAACCTTAGGGCTAATTCTGGGTGGCCTTTTTTTCTGGCTTCCTGAGCTAAAATTAGACCTTTTAAAATGGCGGCTGTATGAATCCCTAGGCTAGTAGCAAAAGCTCTTTGACTCAAACAACCATGGTAAGGAATAACATTGTTGGTAATCTGAGCATAAACTTCTAAAAGCTTGCTCAATTTAGATAAATCCCAACGGAGTTTGTAACCTTTTTCCTGCATTATCTGGAAAGCATTGATTAAAAAAACTTCTAAAGCAGCATTACCCGCTCTTTCTCCAATCCCCCAGGGAACTAAATGGACTCGGTTGACTCCAGCAGCCACAGCTGCCAAACAATTGGGTACAGCCAAACCAATATCTCTGTGTCCATGCCAGTCAATTAAAACTCGATTGGCCCCTAAGCTATCTAAAACTTTTCTGACAAATCTGACCAAACGAAAGGCCCCCACTGGTCGAGCTGTACCAATAGTATCAGCAATGCAAAAAAACTTGGCCCCATTTTCGATTTGAACCCGAATAATTTTTCTTAAAAAATCAGGCGGCGTTTGAGTGGTGTGCTCAGTAGCCCCAATCACTGTCAACTTGTATTTTTTAACTGCTTTAGCAACAGCCCATTTTAATCGGCGCAAAACTAAATTTTTAGTCCAACCCTCAACCAACATCCTTGAGGGGGATGAACCCATAAAAACAATCACCTGAAGTTTGGAATTTAGTTTTCGACAATCAGCTGCCCACCTCAATGAAGACTCAGTGGCTAAAGACAAAACTATAGGAGAAACATGGGCATATTTTTGACTCATTTTTTTGAGCAACTTTTTGGTGGTTTCATTAACCACCCCGTCGCCAGAATAAATACCGACGGTCATCAAACGAATACCTAATTCATAAGCAGCCTCCATATAAGAAAGCATCTCTTGAACCGAAGGGTATTTGTCCACACCATGAAGTCCATCTCTTAAAGCCTCATCATTAATAATCACTTTTTTAAGTTGTTGAGGGCTGGGGTCAAAAATAATTCTTTTGGGAATAAGAGAAGCCGGATGAGGATCACTGTTCCAATTAAAATCTAAAGGCAAATCTCCGTTTAATATTTTGAGCAATTCTTGAGAACATATTTCTGCTTCAGAAGTAATTGGAATTTCTTTTTTCTTTTGAAAGGTTAACTTCTTTTTTGTTTTCTTAGCTTTTCTTTTAACCATGGCAGAATTCTAACCTAACTATCCTATAATAGCAATTTATACTCAATACATACTACTTTAATTAATTAAAGTAGGGTTATTTCAGCGCCAGCTTTAGGACCTGGTCTAAAGAATCAACAAAATGGAATTTGAAGGCCTTTTGAATCTTTTGTGGTACTTTGACCAAATCTTTTTTGTTTTCCTTTGGTAAAATAATCTGCTTGAGTCCGGCTTGGTGGGCGGCGATGACTTTTTCTTTAACTCCGCCAATAGATAAAATCCGACCGCGTAAGGTGATTTCTCCAGTCATCCCCAATTCTCTTTTCACTTTTTTGTGAGTTAAAGCGGAAACTAAAGCGGTGGTAATCGCCACACCTGCTGAAGGACCGTCTTTGGGCACCGCGCCCTCAGGCACATGAACATGAACATCTAATTTACGCATCATATCCTTTTTAATGCCTAATTTTTGGTGATGACTGCGAATATAAGACAAAGCGGCTTTACAGGACTCTTTCATGACATCGCCCAGCTGACCAGTCAGAATCAAATGGCTTTTGCCCGGCATCAAAGCCACTTCAATAAATAAAATCTCTCCGCCTGACTGGGTCCAGGCCAAACCAGTACTCATACCAATCTTGTCATTTTTCTCAAGTAAGGTACGGCTATATTTTTCCGGGCCTAAAAATTTAGCCAACTGCTTCAGGTCAACTTTAACTTTTTTAGCCTTGCCTTGAGCAATTTGGGTGGCGGCTTTACGCATGGTTTTGGAAATTTCTCTTTCCAAACTACGGACGCCGGCTTCACGAGTATAACGTTCAATCACTTTTTGCAAAACTGCATCGCTAATGGCTAATTGAGTTTTTTTCAAGCCATTAGCTTTTAAAGTTTTTTTGAGTAAAAATCTCTTGGCAATTTTTAATTTTTCATCATAGGTGTAGCCGGAAAAACGAATAATTTCCAACCGATCCTTTAAAGCCGGCGGAATGGTGTCCAAAACATTAGCCGTGGTAATAAACATCACTTGGGAAAGATCAAAAGCTACTTCTAAATAATGATCGGAAAATTCAGTGTTTTGCTCCGGATCCAAAGCCTCTAATAAAGCGGATGAAGGATCGCCGCGAAAATCAGTCCCGACTTTGTCAATCTCATCCAGCATAAAAACCGGATTTTTGGTTCCAGCGTTTTTAATTCCCTGCACAATCCTCCCCGGCAGAGAACCTACGTAAGTCCTGCGGTGGCCGCGGATTTCCGCTTCATCGCGAATGCCGCCTAAGCTAATCTTGACAAACTTGCGGCCCAAAGCTCGAGCAATGGATTTGCCCATAGAAGTCTTGCCTACCCCGGGCGGACCGACAAAACATAAAATAGTGGGGCCGCTTTGGACAGCTTTTTTAGATTTCTTATTCTGATTTTTTTTCAGCTGCATTACCGCCAAATATTCCAAAACTCTTTCTTTAACCTCATTCAAACCATAATGGTCTGTTTCTAAAACCTTTTGGGCGCTTTTGTAGGCAATATTATTGCTGGTGGTTTTACTCCAAGGCATATCAGTCAACCAACCCAAGTAAGTACGGATATAACCAGCCTCAGGATTATAAATATGCATTTTGCTCAACCGATCTAGTTCTTTAAGCGCCTTTTTTTCTACTTCAGCCGGCATTTTGGCAATCTTAATTTTTTGGCGCAGATCAACTGTTTCTTTATCCTCATCTGATTCACCCAATTCTTTTTGAATAGTTCTCAGTCTTTCCCGCAAAACATTTTCCCGCATACTTTTGTCAAACTTTTTTTGGGTTTTAAAATTAATCGAGCTTTCAATTTGCAAAACTTTAAGTTCTTTGGCTAAAAATTCAATGGTTTTTTCCAGTCTTTTTTTCACCTCAGCTGTTTCTAAAAGCTTTTGTTTATCTGCATCGCTAATGTCTAAAAGAGTGACGCCTTTGTCCACCAATTCCAGCGGAGTAATTTCACTAGACATTAAATGCATAAAAAGGAGAAAATCAACCGGTTTACCCATATTAACTGCTTTTTTCAGCTGTTCTTTCAAATGTTTGACTAATGCTGTCACTTCATCTGATTTTTCCTCGATTTCTGGAATTTCGGTAACCGTCGCTAATAAAAATGGGGCTTTGGTATTGAGGTTTTTAATGCTGACCCGGGCCACACCCATAACCAAAGCATTAATATCCCCATTGGTCTTTAGAGTTCTTTGAATAGTACAAAGAGTGCCCACTTTGTAAATATCAGCTAAATTAGGACTGTGAACTTTCGGATGCCTTTGGGTGACAAAACAAATTAAGCGATTGGAATTTAAGGCCGCATTAATAGCGGCAGTGGATTTGCTCCGGCCAAAAGTTAAAACTACCTCAGTATGAGGAAAAACCACCCCATTGCGTAAAGGAACTAAGGGTACTACCTTATTGTTTTTTGCTTTTAAGTTTCTGAGTAAAATTGGCATGTTAGCAATCTATCACACACAGTGCTAAAAGTCAAACTTTAACTAACTTCGAGGGGCTAATCCCAAGGAGCTTCACCATGAACTATTACTTTGGTGCCTGGATTATCAGATGAAGGATAAGTAATCCATTCCTCTTCTGAAGCCGACGGGCTGGTCCAATAAAAAAGCCACTGCGCGTCAGGAGTGTACATATTAATACAACCATGACTCATTGGATGACCAAAATTATTGTGCCAATAAGTCCCGTGAAAACCATAACCATTATGAAAATACTGGGTAAAAGGTACATTGGGCAGATAATAATAAGTGTTTAGTTCTTTGGAGCCGCCGTGCATCAGTGTATATTTAAGTTTGGACCAAATCCGGAATTCTCCGGTAGGCGTTCTTCCCCATTTGCCGGAAGAAATCAGAAATTCATCGGCTAGCTTATCCCCTTCCCAGGCATAAAGTTTTTGTTCAGCTAGGTTAATTTCTATCCACTTTTCTCTAACCACTTCTTCGTCGTAAACAGATAAAACTCGCTGATCAAGTCTTTGGGTAAATTCGGCAAAAGGTTCAATAGGCGGTTCTACCTGATGGTTTTGGAAAAAAGCCAAGCCCTGACCATAACTAAAATGGCCATTAGTAATATTGGCCGCTAATTTTTCTGCTGGCTGACTATAAAGATTTAAAGGCGGAAATAAAAATTGAGGAAAAAAAGTAAAAAAAAGTAAAATAACAACAGAACCCAGAAAACCAACTAGTGGTAAAAAAATGGTAACAATATTAAGTCTGGTAAGTTTAAAATTTAGCATTAGGGCTATTTTACAATTTCTATTTTACAATTTCTATTTTACAATTTACCAGCCCGAGGCTGGTCGGCCTTGGACCGACAATTTTTATTCAATTTTCAATAACAAAAGTAGCTGGGCCGTCATTAATTAATCTGACTTCCATAGTCTCTCCAAAAACACCAGACTTAACGACTAAACCATAAGATTGCAACTCTTTAATAAATAAGTTGTAAAGCTTTTCTGCTTTCCCGGATGAAGCGGCTTTACTAAAAGAAGGTCGGTTGCCCCGCTGGCAATCTGCATATAAAGTAAATTGGGAAACAACTAAAACTTGGCCAGCCACTTGAGTTAAAGATTGATTCATCTTGCCTTGCTTATCACTCATGACTCGTAATTGAGCTACTTTTTTAGCTAACCAGGGAATTTTTTCAGCTTTATCCTGCCGACTCATACCTAAAAAAACTAAAAAACCAGGTCCAATCCGACCCACTACTTTTTTTTTGGCTTTAACTTGGGCTTGGGTAACTCTTTGGATAACAACTTTCATACTGAAAAAGCAGAGGCCAAATTTAATAAAAATTTTTTTGGGTCTGGAGATTTCACAAAACCAGAAGATAAAACCACGCCCTTGATACCAATCTTTAAACTATGAAAAACATCTTCGCGGGTCTTAATCCCAGCTCCAATTAAAGGAATAGTTCTGATGGTTTCAATAAAAGTCCTAATAATGGAAAAAAATTTAGGATCAGCAATCATTGATTTATCACCGCTAATTAAACTAGGTTCTTCTAAAGCAATATAATTGGGTAAAAACTTATCGATTTTTTCCGCGATTTTAATATTTTTGCTAAAAATCAGCGTTTGCAAATCTTGGTCTTTACAAAAATTAATGGTTTTTTTCAACTGATAAAAATCATAATAAAAATGTTCTGAATGATTCAGAAAAACGCCTGAGGCGCCGGCTTTCTTAGCTGCCAAGGCGGTGATGTAACCGGTATTTCTGCTTGGCTCCACCGAATCAACGTGTTGGGCAAAAATAGGAATCTTAATTTGTGAAGCCACCCGAAAAATATCAGTCGCTTGCAAAACCACTACAATTTTGACTCCAGTTTGTTCACTCACTTCAGCGGCAATCCGAGCTAGCTCAACCGCATTTTTTCCCGTCGCCTGAGCATAGGTTTTAAAATTTAAAAAAATCATAGGCAGGCCAATGAACTACGTAGAGTTCACGGCAGGCAAAAAAATTTATAACTATGAATTTAAGAATAAATCTTATAATTCCTTATCAATCTCGTCTAAGTCTGCTTCCACATCCAAGTCGTCCATATTTTCCAGCTCATCTTCAATCTCATCCAATTCCATCTCTTCCACTGGCGTTTCGTTTTCCTCTTCCTCTGCTTTTTTCACATCAGGAACTCTGGATCTAATATCTTCGCTTTTTTGCTGCAGCTCTTGGATTTTAGCGGTACAGCCAGTGAGCAGCAACAGGCTGAAAATAAGTATGATTTTACTCAACATTTTCTCCTCCTTCTAATTGACCTTTTTGCATTTTTAATAAACTCACTGCTTCAGCTAAGGCTTTTCTGCTATCATGCAAATCATCCCGCGCTGTTTGGGAAGCAATTCTTAAGTCCTCAAAATCAGATCGGGGATCTTCGGATTCTAAAAGCTGATCCAGTTGGCTTTGGACTGTTTCCAGATCAACCTGGGCAGTATTAAGATAGTCTTTAGCCTCATCAATCTTCACCCTAGTTTCCATCACATCAGCGCCTTTTACCTCAAACTTGACAGCTAATTCTTCTAGCCGAGCCGCGTGCGCTTCTAGTCTGATAATCCTGTGCTCTAACCGAGTCATAATATTCTGAGTCATTGTTTGAACTCTGTTTCTCACCCGCTCGGTTAGTTTGGCTTTAACTTGTTCTTTTCGTTCTTCCAGATTTTGCTTTCTGGTTTCCATTCTCTGTTTTATTTTTTCTTGCCAACTAGCAAAAGAATTAGTGTTCACGTCTGTTTCTTCAGTTTCCTGGGCTAGAGCTAGATTAACTCTAGGAAAAAGCATAACTACTGCCAGAATGAAAAGAAATATTTTTTGTTTCATTAAAATCATCCTTTTTTAAACTAGTAGTGAACCACTACTCTGGTACCCACAGAAACCCTGTCATAAACAAACTGGGCTTCGTGGTTGCGCATATTGACACAACCATGGCTCATGGGATGGCCAAAATTATTATGCCAATAAGTCCCATGCAAACCATAACCACGGTAAAAATACATCGTCCAAAGCACGCCGGGCAAATAATAGCCCGGACCACTCATCGTCGTTGAGGGTAATTTGATCCAAATATTATAAGTACCGGTAGGCGTGGGCGTGTAAGGTAAACCAGTAGAAACAATAAAACAATTTGTGCCCGCACTGTGAAATAAACAAAGGGTTTGGGTAGAAAGATTAATATCAATCCAGATACTGGGATCAGCGGATAAAACTTTTAAAGCCAACTCATCTTGAGGATCAGGCAGCGGCGGAGTAGTTTTGAGATTTTTGGAACGCCAAACTACTTTTTGCTCATCTACTTTTTTATATTGCCCCCGGTAGTGTTTGATTTCTTGCTCAAAATCTCTAGAGCCTAATTTTAAATAATCTAAATAGGGATAAATATATTTATCCCTCATACCAAAAAAAATAAAAACAAAGGAAAGAAAAATAATTGATAAAATGGCGGTAAACTTAATTCTTTTTTTTCTCATCTAAGTATTAATTTATTCTATCACTACTTTGACGCTGTTACTACCTTGAGGCTGGTAAAAATTAGTCGAGTCCTGACTCCAAGTCAACCAAACATAGTAAGTGCCGGGTAAAGTAAAAACTGTAGTATTGGAAATTTCCAATTCCTGCTCTGGATCTAAATTGGGTCCCTGAGGGCCGCTGAGGCAACCAAAAGTTACTCCGCCCGAGTGATTAAAACAAAGATGGGTGAAATGTTTTATAGCCGTTCCTTGATTTTTAATCTTGGTAGTAAAACGGACTGGCTCGCCGGTTTGCGCCTGGCTTTTATCACTAATTATTATTTGGGTTTGCACAATGGTAAATTTACTGGAACTTGGATGATTAACTCCAGCAAAAGATGCATCAGCTTCTTGCTCCTGACTAGTAAATACTGGCCATCTGATTTCTTCCTCTTGGGACTGCTGATCAATGTTTTCCACCTCACTTTGACTTTGAGCTTTTTTTTGCGAGCTGGCCAAAGATAAACCCAGGCCAAAAAAGAAAAATAAAACTAAAAATAAAACTTTAAAAATCTTTTTCATTTTTCCTCCGGTAGTACATTAATTTTTTGCTGAGCCGCAAAAATGAGTCGATCCAAAGTAAAAGGTGATGAAAAGGAAATAATTTCTAAAGTAAAAATAGAAAGCTCAAAAGCAGAAGGGATTAGGTTGGTGATAAAATAAGCTCCCAGTCCCAGCACAAAAGCTTTTTTAAAAGAGTTTTTAAAGAAATTTTTCTGCTCCTTTGTTAGGATCTTGACATCTATATTGGCTTGCCGCATTAATTTCACTTTTGCCCTGATTTTAGGCAAATCCAACCAAATAATAATCACAAAAGTGGTCACAGCAGTAATCAAATTAAAAGTAGGATTAGGCTGGCTGACATCGCCAGAAAAAATCCTCACTTGCCAACCAGTGGGAAAATTCCGGATCAACAGCCAGCCTAAAATTAAAAGAGTGATGGTGGCCCCTTGAGTTTTTTTGATTACTTTCCGTAAAATGCTAAAAAAAGAGCTTTCTTTATCTGAAGGCATATAAGGGTTGGTTTTTTTGAGTAAAAAAGGCAGGATTTTGGAAACCAAAAGCTTGTAAACCAAAACAGCCGCCCAAAAAATCCAAACTATGTTCATCCCAAAATCAACAGTCTTGACAATGACGGGGTAAGGGATTTTAAAAAAAGTGTCTTGAATCGGATAGTCGGGATAAGACACAAAGCTATAAAGCAACTCGGGTCGCAAAGGTTTAGCATAAAAATCAGTCACAAACAAGCGGCCAATGGAAAAATAAGAAATGGTTTGCGCCGTAAAATTAATCAGATACCAAAGAAAAGTAGTCTTTCCCTGACGAAAACTTTGCTTCAGAAAAGATTGTTTCTTTTTTTTAACTTCAAAGCCTGCCAGTTCCTCTTCAAATTTCTCCAGGTGCACTGATTGGCGCAAGTTAATAATCCGAAAAGGAATCATCAGTAGGGTTTGAAAAATACCCAGACAAACAACTGCTACCCACATTTTCCTAATCAAAGAGTAAAAAAGAAATAAAAAGCTGGCATAAAACTGATAAGTCAGGCCGCTGAATAAAGCGTAAAACAAAAGAATCAGAATAATAAAAGTCAACATCGTCTTGATAGAAGGAAGATTAACATGTTGATCAGAAACTAAGGAATTTTGGTGTTTCTCTGCGTCAGCCATAATTAAGATTAATCATATCAAAATCAGCACAAAAAAGAAATTAACTAAAAAAAACTAGCGGACAAAAAAATTTCTTTCACTCTTGTGAAAGGTGAAGTTATTTTTCTAAAATCTCTACTTTCTCCACTATCACTGGCTCTATGGGCGTGGATTTTTCTCCACTGCTGCCGGCTTTAACCGCCGCCGTAGCAATTTTATCTACCAATTCTATGCCCTGCGTCACTTGGCCAAAAATAACGTAGTTTTTAGGCAAAGCATAGTCTTGATGAATAATAAAAAATTGACTGCCATTAGTGTTGGGACCGGCATTAGCCATGGCTAAAGTGCCCCGCGTATATTCACCCTCAAAAGGTTCATCGGCAAAACGATAACCTGGACCACCGCTGCCATTACCCTCAGGGTCACCGCCTTGAATCATAAAACCATTAATCACCCGATGAAAAATAGTTTTGTCATAAAAACCTTTTTTAGCCAAATGAATAAAATTATTCACTGTCAGCGGCGTTTTATCTGCATATAAATCAAGAGCAATCTCTCCCTCGGTGGTGGATAAAACCGCTGAGTAGTTTTTGCTTGTATCTATTTCCATCGCTGGCGCTTGATTATTATCTTTATTCATCATGACTGTCTCCTTTTCTTCTGGCTGGCTGCTAGTTTTCCCCCCGCTTAAAGATAAGCTTGGTTCTGGAGAAACTGACTGGTTGCATCCAGAAAGAAAAACAGCCATAAATAATATTAACAAAAAAAAGTATTTTTTATTTTTCATTTTGCACCATTAATTTTCAAAATGGTATATTTTTTGACTCCGCTGGGTGAGTGTACCCTAACCACATCCTTTTCTTTTCTACCCATTAAAGCCCGACCCATAGGAGAACGATGAGAAATAGTTCCTTTTAAAGGATTTGATTCATAGCCGCCCACCAAAGCATACTGGTAGTTTTTCTGGCCATCACTGATCTTCACCTGACTGCCAATTTCTACCTCATCCTTTGTCACGGGCTGAACCACAAAAGCCTGTTTTAGCAAACGCTCTAATCTTCTTAACTGAGCATCAATAAAAGAAAGTTTGGCTCGGGCCGCTTTGTAATAACCGTTTTCGGATAAATCACCCATTTCCCTGGCTTTCTGTAAATCCTCTACCGCCGCCGGTCTATCTGCGTCAAACTTTTTTTGCTGCACCAACAAATCCTGATAACCTTTGGGAGTAAAAAGAATTTTGGGTAGCGGTTGAGCCATCACTTTTTTCATATGGCAATTCTAACATTTTCATATCCACAGATAAACCAATACTTTTTCAAACAAGAAGAATCTAGTAAAACTGATATAATTAACTATTCCTATGTTAATTACAGAAATAAATATCGAGTTTCAAGCTGGTAAGGGCGGCGACGGCAAAGTCTCCTTTTATAAAAGCAGAAAAGGTCCAGATGGGGGCAATGGCGGTGATGGCGCTAGTATTTTTGTCACCGCGACTTCAGATATTTACGCCCTCTCTCATCTTTCTCAAAATACTGAAATCGAAGCAGAAAACGGCCAAGATGGCATGAAGAATAAAAAAGCTGGTAAAGGCGGCGCTGATTTAGAAGTTAAACTGCCTCTGGGAACCGTTATTACTGATAAAAATTCTCAGGAAGTTTTTGAAGTAAAGGACAAAATTTGTCGTTTTCTTTTGTGCCAGGGAGGTTTAGGCGGTAAAGGTAATTGGGAATATCGTTCGGCGGAAAATGTGACGCCCCTCTATGCCCAAAATGGTTTTGAGGGTCAGCAAAGAGATTTATACATTAATCTTAAGTTGATTGCTGACTGCGGGTTAATTGGTTTTCCTAATGCCGGTAAAAGCAGTTTGCTGAAAGAAATCACCAGGGCCCGGCCAAAAATCGGCTCCTATCCTTTTACCACCCTTGAACCTAACTTGGGAGAATTAGAAGGTAAAATTATTGCAGACATTCCCGGACTAATTGAGGGAGCTTCAAAAGGAAAAGGTTTAGGCATCAAATTTTTAAAACATATTGAAAAAGTGTCTTTAATATTTCATTGTCTTTCTTCTGAACTGGAAAAACCGGAAAAAAGCTACCAGCAAATAAGACAGGAGCTAAAAAGCTATAATCCTAAATTATTAAAAATACCGGAAATTATTCTACTGACCAAAACCGATTTAAAATCAGAAAAAGAAGTGAAAGCAATTATTAGGGTTTTGAAAAAACTGAAAAAACCCATCTTACCTGTTTCGATTCATGATTGGAAAAGTTTGGAAAAACTAAAAACCCTGGTTTTAAGACCTTCTACTGTTGGGGTCCAAGGAAACCTTGCGCAAGCGTAAATGTTTAGGCGTCACTTCCAAAAGCTCACCAGTATCCAAAAAATTCAAACATTGCTCTAAAGACATTTTTGTGGCTGCATTCAATTTGAGGGTAAAATCAGCGGACGCCGCTCGCATATTGGTCAATTTTTTACCCTTACAAACATTCATCCAAATATCCCCTGGTTTGTTGACTTGACCCACAATCATACCGGTATAAACTTCTTCTCCTGGGGTAATAAACATCATTCCCCGGTGCTGGGCTTTTTCAATACTATATGATAAAGCCTGACCTGATTCCGCCGAAACTAAAACCCCGTTTCTTTGACCAATCATGGCCGCGCCTTTTTCCTGATACCCCAAAAAACGGGAATGGACTAAAGCCAAACCAGATGTTTTAGTCAGAATCTCGCTTCTTAAGCCAATTAAATTCCCGGTGGCAATCTTGTATTCCATTTTTACCCCTGTCTTAAGATTCTGCATATTAATCATTTCTGCTTTGCGTTTATCAAGTAAGTTCAAAATCATGCCGGTAAACTCTTCCTGAACTTCAATGGTCAACCATTCCCAAGGTTCCTGCCAAGCATCGTTTATTTTTTTCAAAATCACTTTCGGCCGGGAAACAGAAAATTCATAACCTTCACGCCGCATAGTTTCAATCAAAATGGCCAAATGCAGCTCGCCTCGACCAGAAATATTCAGTCTTTCCCCATGACTGCGCTCACTTAAACGCAGGCCCACATTGGTTTCTAATTCTTTCATAATTCTTTCTTCTATCTGCCGGTGGGTGGTAAATTTGCCATCTTGACCCACTAAAGGAGAATTAGAAGGCAAGATTTCAATTTGGATGGTGGGTTCGGCAATTAATAAAGCCGGCAGTCTTTCCGTGTTAAGAGGATCGCTTAGAGTATCTCCAATATTCGCCTGGGGAAAACCACATAAGGCAATAATATCTCCTGCCTGGGCTTTAGCAATAGGTTCTTTTTTTAAACCTTTAAAAGTATATAAATATTCTATTTCACCGGTAGAATGGTGATTATCAAGTTTTAATACCTTTAAGGAATCACCGACTTTGGCCTCCCCTCTTAAAAGCTTGCCAATGACGCAGCGGCCGCGGTGGCTATCATAATCAAGGGTGGTGACTTGCATTAAAAAACCTGAACCAGTCTTGGTTTGCGGGGCGGGAATAGTTTTAATAATCGTTTCAAATAACAAACTAATATTTTTTTCCTCGGGGATAGCCAGAGAATGATCGGGATTTAATTTCACTTTCCTGCCCACAATGCCTTGTTTGCCAATGGCATATAAAACGGGAAACTCTAACTGCTCCGGCTTGGTGGCCAACTCCAAAAATAAATCGTTGACTTCTTCTTTGACTTCCTCGGCCCGCTGGTCTTTGCGATCAACTTTATTAATCACCACAATTATTTTCAAATTAAGATTAAAAGCTAAGGATAAAACATAACGGGTTTGCGATAAAACCCCTTCGGCGCTATCCACTAAAAGCAGGCAGCCATCAGCCATATTCAAAACTCTTTCCACTTCCCCGGAAAAATCCGCATGGCCCGGGGTATCCAGAATATTGATTTTATAGCCCTGCCACTGAATGCTGGTATTCTTGGCTAAAATAGTCACCCCTTTTTCTCTTTCCAAATCATTGGAATCCAAAATGGTGGTCTGGGTCATTTCCGCCTGATAGGCGGCAAAAACATGGGATTGTTTGAGCATAAAATCCACTAAAGTGGTTTTGCCGTGATCTACGTGAGCAATAATGGCAATATTTCTAATTTTGTCTGAATTCAATTGACCTCCAGAAATAAAAAAAGCAAAGAAAGCTTCTTTGCCCTTTAGAAACTATAGGATTATCTATTTTACCCTATTTATCCCCAGATTACTACTCTTGGTCTTTTTCCTTTAAAAACCTTATGGGAATACTGCGAACCAAATTCACATAAAAAGTTCATAAACTTTTTAGTGTAAAACACTTAGTTACTATTTGTTTGGCTACATTTTGCGGTTTACCAAAAGTAGGATAGTGAAAAATATTGATGCCGGGATAAGAGTTTACTTCTAAAACAACACCATTTTTTTGATCCATGGGTTCTTGGGGATTTTTTATAAGAAAATCAATCCCGGCAAATTTTAATTTCAAAACTTGAACTGTTTTGATGGCAGTTTTTAAGATGCTGGGATGGAAAAAAGACGTCTTTAAAGTTTTAACCGTCCCTCCCTTGGACCAGTTGGCCACCATCAATAGGAAAACTTTTTTTCCTTTTAAAGGAATTGACCTCAGGTTAAAGCCTTGTTTTTGCATGATTTCGTCCAACTCATCATTAATTCTTATTTTTCTTAAAATTATCTCATTCTTTTTTTTATTAAGAGCGATTCTTTTTTTATTTTCATTTTTAATCAGTGTTTCCAGGGTATTTTTTCCCGTACCAGTGACAAATGGTATGTTTCTTAAAACACTGCCTATAACTTGACTGTCCAAAACAAGAAACCGGAAATCATTACCTTGGAAATATCTCTCCACCAGAACTTGATCGTTAAAAACTAAGGCTTTTTGAATGGCTTTTTTAAGTTCTTCTTTAGAAATAATATTAGTGGTTATGCCCACGCCACCACCGCCCATCACGGGTTTAACTACCAATGCATGGTCCAAACAAAACATTTTTTTGGGAATTGCTTTAAAAGATGAGGTTTGGAAACCAAAAGAAGTGGGAATGGAATTTTTTTGTAAAAGACTGTTTGTTAAGAATTTCTGGCGAGCTAAAAAAGTAGCAAGCACTGTATTAAAAGGCAAAAGCATATCAAGCAAAAGAATCTTTTTATTTTTATAAGAAAATTCAGCCAGGCGGTTTTTTCGGTCTAAAATTTTTACCTTGATGCCATTTTTCAAAGCGGTTTTTATATAAATTCCAAAAGTATTGGTTTTTCCGGGTAATTTTAGAAACATTTCTCTATTTCTCCAATTAATTTTCTATGTTTGACTCGACTCGTTTCATTTGCTGAGCAGGTCTGTCTAGAACCTTTCTATCCTTATAATTTATCGAAAACGTTGATCTTTGATCATCCAGTCATTATTTCTGTATTCCCGATGTATTTTTTGCTGATTATGTTTAAGCATTTTGTTAAAAAAAATCATTTTCAAAGAATAAAATAAAAATATAAAATATAGTATTGCTATTATTAATATTAAAATTTTGGCAACTGCTTCAGTTTTAAGCCAACTTTTATCTTTTTTCCTGTAATCATTGCCATTAAGGACAGGGTTTAGAGTTAAATCAACATCTTTTAAATATTTCTTCTCAATATTTCTTGCAAAGCTAATCCAATTCTCAATCCATTGAAACCCCCGAGAGGTCATGGAATACCATAAACAACAGTTAATTAAACCGGCAACTGGAAAGAAGATGACAATTAGCCCTGGTAAATTTATATTATTTTGATAAGATAGCCCTATTGCTGTTAGTAGTATTGAGTTAAATACTAAGATAGCGTTATATCTATTCCACTGAACTTCGCTTTCGGAAATATTTTTATTAATAGCAATCTGATATTTTGCGATTGCCTTTTCTGTAATATTATTCTTGTTAGGTGAATTTTTATTTGGCATATTCCTATGATGAATACGAGTTAATGTTGCTGGCTTGTTTCTTTCTTGGCTGAGCAGCTCGGTCTAGACCATTCTAGTCATTATAGCTAATCTCTGTTACCTAAGGTTATAGCTCCAAAGAAATTGGGTTGTTCGGCCTAGGACCCATCCCTATTTAGGCTATTCACAATTCTGATAGAACGGCACTTACTTCCTGATCAACTGTTAATTCTTCTGTATTCAGTGTCAAAATTCTAACTCCTCTCTCTTTTAAAAAACTTTCTACCAACTCATATTGAGTATGAATTATTGTTTGTTTTTCAAGCTTTCTTCCTTCTCCTGCTCCTTGCTCTACAGTAATTTTACCGCTTAATCCCGCTCTTTGCTCTTGTTCTTTTCTGCCGGTACCACCTTCCTGACTATCCTTATCTATCCTCAAAACTGCTTCTTCCGGACTACACGTTGTTATAACAACTAAATCAGGAATGGGAATTTCTGCTCGTCTATGTTTTTGCCATACTTCTTCCAAAGTTAATTCTCCCTTAGCTGTTTGATATGCTGCTGTAGCAGGCTCTCCGCGATTAGCAACAACAATGTTGCCTTTATTTAAAGCCGGCTCAACATGGGTCCTGTATAAAAAAATTCTGTGTTCGATTAATGCATCTGTCATTTCTAAATCACCCGTACCACCCCTTGCTCTCCCTCCCTGCCTTGCTTTTAAAATTTCATCTCTTCTGTTATCTAACTCTTCTTCACTAAAAGGTTTTACCGATAATCCCAGTTCATCCAAAGAAAAAGCCAGTGCATTTATTAATGTATCTTTTCCAGTACCGCTTGGTCCATCTATGATAATAAACAAGCCTCTTTGATTTTGTAACGTCATATATTACTAGTTAATTGTGAGTGGCTCATTATACCAAAAAGCCAATCGAATTTAACTTTACTGAACATTATGTCCAGGGTTCTGATTCTGAAAAAATTGAGCAGCGTGGTCTAGAACCTTTTGAGCCTTATAACTCATTTTATGGACTTTTTTTGAAGTCAGCCACAAAAAGTTCGGCAACAATTTGCAAGAATTTCATAAAGGTATTATATCAAAAATATTAGAAGTTATTTTTATTATCAATATTGTATAAAAGTAATAATAAATTGCTGCGAACCGTACCTTGTCATGCACTCAACGTAGTGCATGGCCATAAAAATAGTTGTTTTTCATGTATTACGCTTATATTCTTCAAACATCCCCGCAAGGATTAACATTGTTTTAATTTACTTCAAACTGTAAAAGAGGAAGCTTTATTTAATTTCTCGTTGAGGTAGAGGATGAAGAGGGGCAATTTGTGAACAATCTTCTTGCCATGAATGAATATATTGGACTGTCTTGTCTCCTGTACGGCCATCAGGAAAAGCAAGGCAAGCCAAAACCAGACTATCATCTTTTAGTTTGAGTGGGAAATGTACGATAAGCATCTCTTCCTGGCCTTCATTTCCAGCTGTTTTCTCAACTTGATGAAACTTAATTCCAGCTGATCCTAGCTCATAAAGGGAAAGAATGGAGGAGAAGGGATTTGTTTCAAAGCCGCGAAGGTCCTTAACAACTTCCCAAGCCGTAGCCCGAGCTGCATTCCCAGCCGCACCCCGAGTCGCACCCAGAGTCGCACCCCGAGTCGCACCCAGAGTCGCATTCCAAGCCGTACCCCAAGCCACACCCCGAGCCACAACATCACTAGCCACAATCCAAGCCGTAGCCCGAGCTGCATTCCGATCCGCATTCGAAGTCGTATCCCAAGCCGCATTCCGAGCCGCATCCCCAGCCGCATCCCAAGCTGCATTCCATGAATTATCGGCATTCTTATATTGCCGTAATCGATCAAAGATATCCTGAGCGTGTTTTTGAGTTGGGGGGATTAGGAGATTAAGTTCTTCTTGAGTTCTTTCCTTAAACCAGCTGCCTTCCTCTTTCATTCTTTGCAGACGATTCAAGACATCTCTCACTCCTTCCTGACAAGCAGGAGGCAGGGTAAGACACGCTTCAGGCAGGATAATTTCAGAGCAGGATGGTTGTAAATTTTCAGCCAACATAATGTATCTTGGGACAGAAGTATAATGTGTAGTAATTATACGACTTTTTTTTACCCTTGTCAATAAAATGTATAAGTCAAGGACTTATGCGACATTCCTCCTTGTTCAATCAAATAATTAATCGGGCTTTTTTGAGGGTAAAAAGCGGTTCGAATGTTTGGTTTTAAAAACGAGCCTTTAGTGGGATAAATAGGGATATTTGAGGCACTTAAAATTTCGGAATACCTAGAGACACTATTCACATAAAAAGTTTATAAACTTTTCAGTGTTAGTTCCAATTTATTGATTCTCGTCAGACTAATGTACCCTGTTAAATCCCTCTCTAAATCTTGGGTTTAGCTGGATATTAGCAGCAGAAATACTTCCGTCTGGATTTTCTTGTCCAAAAATCATTACTGACTCGCCGGTTTTAAGATCATCAACCAAACCCTCCGAAGTTTTACTTACCCCGGTATCCTCTGAAAGTAAAATAATCTTGGTACTCTCATCAGCTTGTTTTACGGTAATGCTGGCTTCATCTTTATCTATTATCTCGCCAGAAATCATTCCTGAATTATTATTAGGTATAGTTCTTTCAGAACCTGGCCGGCCAGTCATTCCCATATGAGTATTGCCGGATTGAATATCAGTCATCGAAAACCCTTTGCTTTGTTGATATTTTATCCCGACAAAAAAACCAGCGATTCCCACAACAATTAATAAAACCCCTATTATTAATTTGGTATTTTTCATCACTATTTCACCTCCTTTAAACTTTATATCTTTAATCTTAAACTTCTTCTATTCATATCTTAAAGCATCTATTGGCTGAAGGCTAGCCGCTTTACGAGCCGGATACCAGCCAAATAATACTCCTATACTGGCGGAAACTCCAAAAGCCAAAAGAATTGACGAAAAAGAAAAAACAAAAGGGAAATTCATAGAATTGGAAATAAAGTATGAAGTGCCAATTCCCAAAATAATGCCTATTAACCCGCCGACAAATGTCACCACTATTGCCTCTAACAAAAACTGAATAGTAATAGTTTTCCTTTTAGCTCCCAAGGCCTTACGCAGTCCAATCTCTCTAGTTCTTTCTGTTACTGTTACTAACATAATATTCATAATACCAATACCGCCAACAATCAAAGATATGGCTGCAATACCAGACAGTAAAGCAGTAAATGTGCCTGTCACTTCAGCCATTGTTCCCAAAATATCTTCTTGGGACATAATAGAAAAGTCAGCGTTTTGCGGATCTTTAATTTTGTGCCTTCCCAACAGAAAGTATCCGATTTGATCTCTGGCCTGCGCCATAACTTCTTCACTTAAAGCTTCAATAGAAATGGTGCTTAAATGACTAACGCCAAACAACAGTTTTTGAGCCGTAGTCAGAGGCACAAAAACATTATCATCTTGGTTCATAAAACCACTGCCTCCCTTGCTTTCTGTTAAACCAACAACATTAAAAGAGATACTATTTATTCTAATTGTTTTTCCTATTGGATTAATTCCTTCTCCAAAGAGATCACTAGCTGTTTGAGGACCCAAGACCGCCACCTTACTCATACCCTCTAGGTTTTGTTGAGTTATAAAAAAACCAGAAGATATTGCCACATTTCTAACACTGCTGTACTCAGGAGTAATCCCAGTTACTCGGACATTAGTATTGTTTCTCCCTGCCACTATCTGAGCATTACCAGAATATTCAGCTGACACATTTTTAACAGTTGTAATTTGAGGCGAGCTGGTAATAGCTTTAGCGTCAGAGTAAGTTAGAGTCGTCACCCCGCCTGATGCTCCGCGGATGCCTCCGCTTGTCAGCGACCCCGGAGAAACAGTTAAAAGATTAGAACCTAGTGATTGTATTCGTGTCTCTACTGATTTTTGGGAACTTTGACCTAAAGAAATTAGGGCAATAACACTACCAATGCCAATCACTACTCCCAACATTGCCAAGCCTGTCCGCAGTTTATTCAGGGTTAAGGCGCTGATACTTTCTAAAACTAATTCTTTAAAATCCATATTCTGATTCTAATTTTCATCTTTAATAATTTTTCCGTCACGAAGATAAATAATCCGTTTGGCATATTTGGCAATATGAGTTTCATGAGTGATCATTATAATCGTATGTCCTTTTTTATTCAGGTCTTGAAAAATCTTCATAATTTCTTTACCCTGTTTGGTAGCAATATTGCCGGTCGGTTCATCGGCCAATAAAATACTGGGATTCATGCTCAAGGCCCTGGCAATAGCGACTCTTTGTTGTTGTCCGCCGGACAATTGGTTTGAAGTATGGTTTAACCTATCCTCTAAACCCATCATTTGTAAACAATTTTTAGCTCGTGATAAACGCTTTTCTTTAGGTATGCCGGCAAAAATCATCGGCATAGAAACATTTCTCAAAGCTGTTGTCCGAGGGAGGAGATTAAACGCCTGGAATACAAAACCAATTTTTTTATTCCTAATTTCTGCCAGTTGATCTTCAGTTAATCTGCCGATATTTTCCCCATCTAATAAATATTTTCCCCCAGTTGGTAAATCAAGGGCTCCTAAAATATGCATTAAAGTAGATTTGCCTGATCCGGACGGTCCCATAATAGCCACAAACTCCCCTTTTTTAATTTCAAAAGAAATATTATCAAGGGCAACTACTTCCATTTCACCAGTTTTGTAAATTTTGGAAATATTATTTACTTTAATCATGAAGTTTTATTTTTAATGAGGAGAGCCGCCTCTTATCATACCGCCTATTCCACCTCTATTTCTTGAAAATGGAGATTCGTCTGTCGTCATGCTGTTATCATTAGAAAATGCACCGATGATTACTTCGGCCCCTTCTTCAACTCCAGAAACTATTTCTGTTTGTGTTTCAGAACTCAATCCAATCTCAACTTGCACCAGCTCCTCATTTTTATCAACAAGGACGCGTATGATTGCCTGCCCGTCTATTTCAGTAACAGCCCCGAAAGGCAGTAAAAGAACATTGTTTTTAAACTCAGTAATAATATTAGCAGTCACAGTCATGTTAGGTAAAATCTGGGAAGAGCTGGAATCAAGCTTAATAATGGATGGGTATTGGGTCACTCCACTAGCTGTCTGACCAATACTATCAACACCAATCACTTTACCAGTAAAGGTTTTGTCAGGAATACTGTCGAGAATAATGGTAGTTTTTTGACCTATTTGAACCCGGGACACATCAATTTCAGAAAGGTTAACAGAAATAATCGGCATTCCTTCTGTTTTTATCGTGGCCACTTTTTGATTAGAGGTGGTATTGCCAGTGTCAAGACTACCAATACTCATTCCCTCCGCATACATCAGGCTGGTAATAACCCCATTCATAGAGGCTGTTATTGTAGGAGAAGTTTGAACATAAGTTAACCAAGAGCTATTTATGGCAATCTGAGCCTGAACAATAACTGCTTCCTGGTTTTTGTATTTTGCCTCAGTCGCTAACCACTCTTTCTCAGGAATATGAAACTCTGGTACAGCTCTTTGATTATATCTAGGAGTTCCATCAGATTCTTCATATTCATCATCCTCTGCTAATTCTTTAAAAGTATCCCATTTGCCGAACATTTCAGCCTGGAGGCTGTATTGAGTTGCTTTGGCCGCCTCCAAAGTATTTTTGGCGGATAAATAAGAAGACCAGGCTTGGGCATTTTTTTGTTCTCCCTGGAAATCAAGCTCTATTTCCAGGATTTTATCGCCTTTATTTACATAATCACCGTCTTTAACATAAACTTCTTTGACAATGCCGCTTGCTTTAGTAGAAGCGCTCATGATATTAACGCTTAAAATCTGTCCTGACGCAGATACAGAAGAAACAATAGTTCCGCGTTCTACTTTGAAAGTTTGCAGTTGTACCTCTTCATTTTTATTACCTAAAATTGCTCTCCTTCTGATAAAACCAGCTAAAATTATTAAAACAACAATGACAACAACCCTTTTTCGGTTGCTAAGCAATTTTTTTAATATCTCCAACAGTTTTTCTTTTTTAATCATGCTAAAAAATAACTTAAAATTTTTCCACGGGTTATTATACCACTTAAAAGGGTATTTTCTTCTACTTATTAATTAATACAATTAAACAAGCAATTTTCTTTCACCGCAGCTTAAGCAACGCTCTTCAGGAAAAAGGAAAAACAGTTGAACTCTATCAATATGAAGGAGCTGACCACAACATGAGCGGAGCCTCCTTTAACACCGCCATTAATAGATCAGTAGAATTTTTTAATAAATACCTGCAAGAATAAACGCTAAAAGAAGTTCGAATATCAGAGTAAAACGTCAGCAGCTGCGAATCGTGGTATCCTCCATTAAAATTTCGGAATACCTAGGAACAAAGTTTGTGTAAAAAGTTTATAAACTTTTCAGTGTAAATGAGCCTATTTTATATCGAAAAAGCAAGACTTTTTCTATTCTTGACGTTCTTCCCCCAACCCTTCAGCAAATAGAGCTATTTGTTCATCCAAGTAGGAAGTGTTTCTTTCTATCTGGACACAAGAACCACACATTGATCCTATTGAACCATCAACCTCTTTACCCATTAAAGTCACCTCTCTAGCCCCTCTGTTAAAGCGCCTATCGTCAGGTGATAAGGTTTGGAAAAAAAAACAACCTTCTTCACAACTCATTTACTATATTGTAGTCTAGCCAAACATTTTTATAAAGGACAAGTGTTGCCTAAAAGGTTCGAACTACCCCACTTCGGGGGTAATTTTTAAGGCTAAAATTCTTGGTTATTTTTTTTTGGTGTCCTTAGAATGTTGTGAGGAATTGATTCCAACTCGGTACAGACAAGACTCAGTAGTGGTTATTGCATCAAGCAAAGGCTTTCCTTGTTTAAAGCACCTTTGGCACTTTTGCGTAAAACGGGAGGTTACTTCTGCTTCATTGGGGTTTTTTTCCCCTCTTGCTTTAAGAGTTCTTAATTGAGCTTGATTGTCAGGGGATAACCATTACGGCAATTAGTACATTGCAAGTCAAGTAACTGGGCAAAATCACGATCTGGAGACATTTCTACCATTTTTACTCCTTAAAATATTGTAACACAAAAATATTCACCCGGGGAATTAAAATATGAAGAAATTACTGCAGTTATAATCGGATTACCTACAATACATAAACATTTTTTATTTATTCTAGGGTGGCTAAAATCGTGTAAAAACAACATAATTATAGACATATTTTACCTCAGAAGAAATTGCAACCATATAGACACCCTCCTTAATTTACCTTAATTATATAGAATCAGTGTCTATTTTAATGGGTACCTGTCACTTGACAGTCTTCAGTCAAAACATTTATTATTAAAGGAGTGGAAAACCAACAAAGTCCTGCTAAATCTCAGCCCTTAGCACCCCAACCAGTGGTTCAATCAACTATTGGAACTTTCTCAGAGCCTAAAATACCAAAATTAGTAAAACCCCTGCTCATAGCTTTGTTTGTTTTTATCCTATTAGGAAGCCTGCTGTTTTTAGGTTGGAAATTTTTACCTAGCACTGGCTGGCTGGGAAAATTGAGGTTTTGGGAAAAAGCGGAAGAAGCAGAGGTGTTTGTTGCAGCACCAGTCTCAAGTCCGGAAGCAACTCCTGTTTCAACCCCTTCTGCTTCTCAAACTGCCAGCCCCAGCGCGCAAGCAAGTCCGCAGACTTCAAGCCCATCGGCATCCCTGGTCCCGTCTCCATCTGCAACTAGTTCAGCTCTTCCAAGCGGAGGGAACAGCATTGAATTAAAGATTAAGTTTGTCGGTGTTCCTGCCAACGGCAATGACATCAACCTGCCTGAGCAAAACAGGCAAAAGGAAGTGGAAGTTGTCTTTGATTCCCTGGATTCTGAGGAAAGCGTAGAAAAACAAGCAGTGTTTACTTATATTTCTTATACTTCCAGTCCTGATTATCAGAAATATACGGCTAGCATTCCTTTGGCTGAACTGGATTTAGAGGGAGGCAGCTATAATATTTTAATTAAAAGCCCTTCTCATCTTCAGGCCCGTTTTTGCAAAGAAGAACAAACAGAGGATTATACTTGTACTGATGATGATTATCTTACGATAGATATTCCTGCTTCAAACAGTTATTCTTTTGATTTTTCCAGCCGTGATTTAAAATTCGGTGATGTCAACAATGATAATGAAGTAAATGTTCAAGATTATTCTGTGGTTCAAGACTGCATTATCAACAATGTCTGGATTGGCAGTCAGGAATATGAAGAAGGATGTTCTCTGGCTGACGGCAACTTTGACGGTGTTTGTGGCCCAATTGACGGCGACTTTTTAATGACTACTTTGGGAAGTCAGACAGGAGAGGAGTAGAAATGACTAAAAAAATCTTGTTTATTATTCTTACTCTCACTATTTTAGTAGCTGTTGGAGGAGTCGGAGGCTATTTATTTACTGCCCAGAAAAACAGCAAGCAAAATAAGCAGACTGAACTTGTTTTATCTGAAAAAACTCAGGTAGAGAGAAAAGCCTCTTTTTATCTTAAAACAGATAAACAAACTTTTACTGAAGGGGAGTTTTTTAATCTTGTCATTATTGTAAAAGCTGAAGCACAAGTAATTGACGGAGCTGAGTTTCTCTTAAATTATGATCCCAGCTTAGTAAAACTTGGTGAACCAATCCCAGGAACTTTTTTCTCTGTTTATCCCCAAAAGAAAGTAGATAATGAAAAAGGAACAGTAAAAGTAATTGCTCTTCAGCCCCCAGGTGAAAGCAAGAGCCTTAAGGAAGAAATAATGGTGACTTTGCCCATCACTGTCTTGCAAAAAGGAAAAGCAGTCTTTGAATTTGACAAAAGCAAGACTCACATAGCTGGCTATGGCGGTCAGGAACTTCTGGAAGAAAGTGTTTCCTTGAGTATCAGTATTATATAGGTTAACTTAGGTTCGCTGGATGGATCGAGAGATTAGACTTGTTCTGAAATAAGAAAATAGTTCAATTTTTGTATTGTTTTGCGTAAATTCCAAGGCTAAAATTCTTGGTTATTTTTTTTGGTGTCCTTAGAATGTTGTGAGAAATTGATTCCAACTCGGTACAGACAAGACATGGTATCGGTTATTGCGGGACTTTCTCAGCAAAAACCTAAAAAAAGGATTTTTATAAATTTCGTCTATGAAAGCGATTTACTCTGTTTTAATCTTTTACATGCCTGGTCAAAAAATCAAAGTTTGGAGTTGGAATTTTATAGTGAATCAGTGAGAGACCCTTTCAGTAGTGGAGATGCTAAGTATCTACGAGAAAAAATAATAAAAAATTCCCCAGGATTTAAAAAGAAAACACCAAAGAATTAAAAAAGAAAAACAATTAATTGAGGAAAAATATAAAGATTGGGTTAAAACAGAAGAAAAGATTCTTAATGGGTAATTCCCTAGTTGACAAACAATTTTCGTTCATTTATTATTGTTTTTATAACCTATACCTATGGAGTAGGTAGAAAGAGGGGGGAGAAAAGATGGAAAATAAAAAACAAAAGTCGCTCACTAATTTCAAAAAAGCCCAAAGTCATATTGGCAAGATTATTAGAATGATTGAGAGCAACGAATACTGTATTGATATCATGCAGCAAAACTTAGCTGTCATCGGCTTGCTAAGATCTGCTCACCAGATGTTAATGGAAAACCACCTTAACACTTGCTTTAAAAAGGCGATGGCAACCAAAAATGCAAAAAAGAAAGAAGAAATGATCCAAAAAGTTTTAAAAGTAACTAAATTATTTAATAGATAATTTAAAAAGGAGTTTATGACAAAACAAAAAGAAACTTTTGCGATTAATATAAATAGTCTTTTAATTCCGATTTCAATTATTCTCATAGGGATAATGATTGCTGGAGCAATTTTTTTTGGCTTGAGAAGCTCTCAGTCTTCTTCTGTTCAAGTTCAAGAGCCGGCAGAAATTTTAGGAGAAGCTATTCCTGCTCAACCCCCCAGTGAACCACGACCCCAAGCAAATCAAGAGGTAAAAACTTCTATTGATGATGACGCTGTTTTGGGCAATAAAGAGACTGCCAAAGTGGCCATTGTGGAATTTAGCGACTTTGAATGTTCTTTTTGCAACCGATTTCGCACCCAAACGTTGCCACAAATAAAAAAAGATTATCTTGACACAGGAAAAGCAATTTTTGTCTATAGAGATCTTCCTCTTGATTTTCATAATCCGGCGGCTGAACAAGAAGCAATGGCGGCTGAGTGTGCTAAGGAACAGGGCGGAGATAAAGCCTATTATCAATACCATGACAAAATATTTGACACCTCTCCTGGTAATGGGGAAGGGGTTGGCCTTGATGGTTTAGTAAAAATTGCCAATGAAATTGGCCTAAATGGGAACCAACTTATAAGCTGCCTTGAAAGCGAAAAATATAAAGAAGAAGTAGCTAAAGATGCGGCTGACGCGGCAAAAGCAGGAATTAGAGGCACACCAGGCTTTGTTATTGGTAAATTAGGCAAAGACAGCAGGGTCGAAGGACCAGTTGTCTCTGGCGCTCAACCCTATTCTGTCTTTCAAAGTATTATTGACCAACAACTTGAATAAAATTTAAGATGATTAAAAAAATATTAATATTACTATTGTTATTAATTGCTGGCACAACAGGTTTTTTGGCTGCCAGAAAACAAAATCCTCCTTTTGAAACTTTGAGCAATGAAGAAATGCATCAAAAAATAATTACTCAACGAGATTTTGCTATTCAAAAAGCAGTTGAGACAGGAGATTTTAGATGCTGTATTGAACCTTCTTGCACCATGTGTTATATGGAGGCTAATGAATGGAATAATTTTACTGCCGGAACCTGCGCTTGTGATGATTTGATTGCTCAAGGAATAAAACCTTGTCCTCAATGCGAAAGAGGCCTTTGTGATACAGACGAAAAAGGAACTTGTCAAGTAAATTCAGAATTAAATGAGTGATCAACAAGTAACTATTAATCCAAAACAATTATTAATATTTTTAAGCATTGCTATTTTTTCAACCATAGGATTATTTGTCTTTTTTGTTAAAGCATCAAATAAAAAAACAACCCCTACTCCAACAGCTAAGGTAAACCCTCAAAACTCAACTCCCCCCATCAATAGTAAAAGCAAGGCTGGCTTTCTTGGTGAAAAGGGAACTGAAGTCAAAGCAGTTGAAGGAAAAATTTACATTGATGAAAAACAAGTTAAAGATGGTAATATGCACAGTTTTAATTTTTATTCAGAAAAAGAAGACAAAGCAATCTATTTTTTTATTGTTAAAGCTTCTGATGGCACTTATCGAGCGGCAGCTAATGCCTGTGAGGTTTGTTTTGACGCTAAAAAAGGCTTTAGTCAAGTTGGTGATCTAATTCGCTGTGAGAATTGCCGCATTACTTATCCTAAAGATAAAATTGCTTTGGAAAAAGGCGGCTGTAATCCAGGCCCGATTGATAAAAATGTAATGGTAGAAAATGGCAAACTAGTCATTGAGGCAGTAGACGTAGAAAACGTATCCTATTTGTTTTAAAACATTATGAACAAGAAAAAAGTTCCAGTTTTAAAAGAAATAACTTATCATGCTAAGGGAATGCATTGTGCTTCTTGTGAGGTTTTGATTGAAAAACGGCTTTTAAAAGAAAAAGGAATCGAAGCAGTAGAATCTTCAACTAATAGAAATCAAGTACGAATAGAATATTTAAATTTTAAACCAACGATTAAAAAATTGAACAAAATCTTTAAAAAACATGGCTATAGTTTTTTTGAAAAAGAAGTAAAAAATCAACAAGAACCACCATTAATAAAATTTGACTCTCAAGGTCAAGTAGTAGTCAACAAAAAAAAGTTTAAAAGTTTTTTGACCGTTACTTGCTTTTCTCTTTTGCTTATCTTAGGTTTTATTGGCTTAAATAAGACTGGTTTTGCCGCCCTGCTTAGCGTTAACAATCAATCGTCTCTGCCTGCTTTTTTTGTTTTTGGCCTTTTGGCTGGTTTTTCTACTTGCGCTGCTCTGGTTGGCGGCATTGTTTTATCAATGAGTAAGCAATGGTCGCAAATTTACGCCGCCAAAGATTCAAGCTGGGAAAAACTCCAACCTCATTTTTTGTTTAATTTGGGTCGGATAATATCTTTTACTTTAATCGGCGCTCTGCTCGGCATTATTGGCCAAGGCTTGCAAATTTCCCCTACTTTTACTTCTCTTCTAACCATCATTGTTTCTGTAATCATGGTCTTTTTAGGCTTACAAATGCTGGGAGTCAAAAAACTGCAAAAGTTTCAATTTAGCCTGCCAAAATCAATTACCAGATTTGTAGCTGATGAAAACAATTTTAAAGCTAAATGGATGCCTTTTTTAATTGGCTCTTTAACTTTTATTCTGCCCTGTGGTTTTACCATTACCAGTCAAAGTTTGGCTTTGATTTCCGGCAACCCCATTCAGGGTAGTTTAATCATGTTTTCCTTTGCTTTGGGGACTTTGCCTGCGCTGTTGCTAATTGGCTTTTCTAGTATAAAATTTACTACTAAGCCCCATCTAAGTGATCAGTTTTTGAAAATTGCTGGTGTTCTGGTTTTGTTTTTTGCCCTTTATAACTTTAATGCCCAGCTAAATGTTTTGGGCTATAAAAGCTTTTCTGACCTAAACATTTTTTCCAGCCAAACTAAAGCAGTCAAAGGTGGTTTTGTCCCTCTGGTTAAAGGCAAACAACTTCTTAAAATGGATGCTTTGTCTTTTGCTTACAAACCTAATTATTTCAAAATCAAATCAGGAACTCCAGTGCGCTGGGAAATTACTGACCAAGGCACCAGCGGTTGTACCAATGCGATTATCTCCAAAGGTTTGTTTAGCGGAGAAGTTGACCTAACACCAGGCACGACCAGTGTTAAAGAATTTACACCTAAAAAACCAGGGAAATATAAGTTTTCCTGCTGGATGGGTATGGTCTCTGGCATAATTGAAGTGGTCGATTCAGATGTTGCCTCTGATCGGATTCAAGAGGTTTATGCTGACGAGCCTATCATTGATTCTGGCGCGCAGGGATGCGGTGGGGGCGGGAGCGGCGGTTGTGGAGGAGGATGCGGCGGCGGCTGTGGTAATCCAAATTGTCCTTATGCCAAATAAATTATGGAAAAGAAAATAAAACAAGGTTTTTTGCTTGCTTTTGGAGAACTCTTTTTAAAATCAGAGGGACTAAAAAAATAACTAAAAAAAAGGCTAATTAGCAATCTTTCTTTTTTTTTAAAAAAAAATAAAGTTGAATTCAGACTTTTTCCCCTGAGAGAAAGAGTGTTTGTAG
>SDBT01001223.1_pt1 | contig 44493 bp, 40 predicted proteins | sample 2277101 | NCBI WGS metagenome assembly SDBT01 (sample SAMN10404973, study PRJNA504765) | marine sediment metagenome | isolation source: marine sediment core GS10_PC15, 103 cmbsf | place: Arctic Ocean: Southern Knipovich Ridge | collected 2010
TCCACATCGTGAGTATCCTGAACTGCAAACTCCTCAAAAAGCCTCACAGCATGAGGAGTTTTGTCGGTTCGATAGCCAGTTTTTTGGTTGTAAGCTAATTTCTCTTCGAAAATAAAGTAATAGAGCTGCTGCTTCTCGTTTACGGTAAAACTTTTCCAGGCTACATGTGGCTTTTTAAGTAAAGTAACTGCCTTGTCTAACGCGGTTCGATAAGGGATAGCGAGTTCTACTTTTTGCATCGACTGCTCTTCAAGAGTATCAAGCTCCTGTGACAATTCTTCGATCTGCCCTTCGTAGGCATTTTTTAAGTGAGCAGACCTTGATTTCAAAACCATTTCTGTAAGTTGTCTTATTTTTACAGATAAATTTTCTTGCTCCTTTTTGAGAAGAAGGTCGTGATTTTGTATATTAGCTACTTCCTGCTTCCATACACTATCGAAAACGCTTTTTAAAACCTTGTCCACCTTAGGCTTGAGCGTGTTTTGTTTTAATAATAAATCAAAGTGACCCTCAATGTCGGATTTACTTATTGATTTGCCATAATACTCGCACACTCTATTTTGGCAAACATAATAGCCATAGCGCTTCTTTCTGCCTTTAGACCAAGCGGCAGTTAGATGTTTTCCGCAATGATCACATACAAGCAAACCCCGTAGAGGAAAATCTGGCGACATATCCATGCGTATTCTTTTATTAAAATCTTCTTTTCTGATTCGTTTTTGTATAAGATTATGAGTATCAATAGATATTATTTCTCTATGTTTTCCATCACGACGCTCTACTTCCCAAGCCGAGTATTCTATGAAGCCAGCATAGAACGAATCTTTAAGAATATCTGCGAACTTACTTATGTATTTTTCTGGAGCTTGATTCCTCCAAAACCCTTTTTCTACTAAAATTTTGCAACCATCTACTTTGCGAATTAAAATTCCATTAGCAAAATCTTCTAATACTGGCTTAAGTATCTTTAGCCCCTCTTCGTTCGGTATGGCTATTTTCCCGTGGTTTGGATCCTTTACTAGCGTGTAGCCTTTCTTGCTTCCAAATGGCCAATATCCAGCCTCTAGGCGTGCTTTCATCTTCTGTATAACCTGTCGACGATTTTGATGTCTCTCAAGCTCTGCCTGAGCGGCAAATACAGTTTCTGAAAAGCGTCCTTCTGGGGTTTCCTCAAAGTTAAAATTGAGACATCGGACTGCTACATCTCTTGCTTTAAAAGTAGCCCTAAGCTTAAGGTGAAATTCTACATCTCGAGCAAAGCGTTTAAGATCATCAAAAACAACCACAAACTTTTTATGCGGATTCGCATCAACATAGGCAATGAGTTCTTTCATCGCTGGACGCTTCATAAAATCACCACCACCCGTGTAACTATCAGAGAAAGATCTCTCATAGGGTACTTTTATTGATCGCAGATCTTTTACGCAGCGTCCCTCCTGACTTTGTAAACCAGAGCCTTCCAATTCTTGTCTCTTGCTTGATACACGGGCATAAACAAGCCCAAAACGACTCGCATAAGGATTATCGGAAGTAGTTTTTACAAATGGACCTGCCTTATTAAGTTGTTTGAGGGCTCTACTCATGAGATTTGGTTAGTGGAGAGTCAATTAGCTGTTGACCTACCTGATAGTTTTCGAATTCTAGCTTAATAACATTCCTACAAAACGACTCGAGGTATTGCAGACGTTTTTTGATCTGTTCCTCTGTTGAGGTTTGATCATTGAGTATCTGTCGATACTCTGTAACAGTAATGGCCATTGATTTTCATGGTTGCGATACTGTTTCAGTTTTTCCTGATAACCTATATCTATTTTATAAAGCTTCGGTTTTTCCCGATAGCAAACTATTTGTCAAAGCGTTTTCGTTTAACTACTTGGACTGAACGCTTTTTACCTTTTTCGTATTGAATAACTGTCCGGCCAAACATCTCTTGTTTCTCAATATCTAACTCCATTGCTTTATTATTGGGAATATTTGTAATTATTTTACTTGCTTCAATTTCCGTAATTTCGCCTTCTTTGATGCCAACTCTAACCTCACTGTTCCCTCTATTCTTTATTTCATCAAATAACTCAAATTCTTCTTCAGATAATTCCAAACGACTCTTTGTATCTTTGGGATCTAACTTAAGCTCAAAGAGGATAGATTTAATGGAAATTAAGAGCATATCGTCATTCCCTTTAAGTATCCTCGTCATTTCAATTTGCTCAGTAGATACTAAATCGGCAATTCCGTCAGCAAGAATGCGTAAATATGTATCCTTGGAGCTAAAAAGGGCTTGAGCTAGGCAATATTCAAAATTTGGATAATATCCGTCTTTTTTATTCCAACTGATAATCTGTTGTTTAACAGTATGAATTTGCTTGAGTGCGAATCCAAAATTGCGGAGATGAACTATAATCTTTAGCCAAGCCATTTCTACCAAAGAAAATGTTCGCCAGCTAGAATCTTTCTGCCTCCCGCCAATATTAACGCCTTCTGGCATTAATTTACTAGATTCCCAATGAGTCATTACTCTATAGGATATCCCTATGTCTTTTGTTGTATATTTTCTTTCTCTTAATCTATCTCGTAATAACATGTATTTTTTTCTTAATTGCCAGTCAGCAAAGGTAAAGGGGGAATGAAAGTCCCTTTTACGGAGTAGCTCGTAAGCTGTTTTGCTATGGTCTGCTTTTAGGCTCATAACTTAATCTTACACTAATGTAAGGTTTAATGCAAATGGATAAATACGAGTTTGTTATTTTCCCGGACTTTTCTAAAGATAGTTTGTTTGGTTAACCAAATTTCGTTTAATGTAAGTTATCAATATAGACCCCTCCACTGCCAAGATACCAGGTAACAAAACCAACCGTATCAAAGCCTGTAAAGTAGGAACCTCCTGTAAAGGGTATCCAGTTAGTCCATACTCCATTATTTATCCGGTATCTTGCACTTGCATCACTTGACCTCCATTCTATCTCGACTAAGTTCCAGGCATTATCATTATAGGTATCAAAATTAACGCGGGCATCGTTACTTCCATTGACATAATTTACATGTCCATCTTTTTCAAAACCTAGAGTTGCCCTTGATGGACCATCCCATGAGTCTTGGAAGATTCCTAACTGAAAATTAGTCGGGCGGGTATTCAACCAGTCAGAACGATTCTGTGTACGAACATAAAATGACTGGTTCCCATCTGTTAGCTTATTACCACCGTTGTTTTTGGTAATAACGCTATCAGCTAGTGGATTATCGTTATAGATAGACTTGGCACCTGACTCAACAACAGAATCTTGAACTGTCCAGTAAAGCCCATTTGCCCTATTAAACCACCCTGCCTGACCAGCTACTTGGCCATCTGAATAAGAATCGAAGTTTTCACATAGAATAGCAGAACAGACAATAGGAGTAGGCGTAGGGATTGGTGTTGGCGTAGGAGTTACCTCTGGGGTCGATGTTGGCGTAGGAGTGGGGGTGGGGATTAGTGTTGAGGCTGGAATCGCAGGTGTGGCTGGTTGGGCTGGTATTACTGGAATCGGAGTTGGCGAAGCGTGAGGTTGTAATGGCGATGCTGGAGTGGCTGGAACTGCAGGCACTGCTGGCTTAGCTGCTCTAGAATATACAGGAATCTCGCTTATAGAATTAAATGGCTGGCCCTTTGGATACCAGTTGAACTCTTTGTTATTTATACAAAATACTTTGTTGAAAAAGTCGGGATCTTCTTGGACTGCTGTATTGCCAGGAACATTAATCCATCTTAATACGCCATCATCTTCATTTGTTATCTGAACTCCATAAACTTTGGGGTCATTAGATTCGCAATCTCTGAAATAACTTGAGGTAATAAAAGAGTCTCTTACTTCTGAGGTAACCAGCTTTACATTAAAGAATCCGCCGAGATGACCATAAAATTGAAATATCTCCGGATTCAAGAACAATCTTTTGTAGCTGTGCTCGTTGATTATATAAACGTCCGGATCATCAGAGAATATGGCACTAATCAGGTCGCCCTCTTTGAGGCCATAATCTGAGGGCTTAGCTGCGTTGACTGGGTAAGCTAAGATTGTAAACAAAAATACACTAACAATTACTAAATATTTTTTATTCATATTATGCAGTTTTCACATAAGGTTACATGCTTTGTAAAAGCAAGAAACCGCATTGAACCCTGTTATTTAAATATTACTATTAAGGACAATATTAGAAATGATTCTTTCACATTCTTCTATTGACCCTGATTCGATCCCGTAAAACACAAAGCCCGCCACTAGGAAGGCACCTTTCGGTAGCCCCCTGCCAGAGTTTCCCCTGGTAACGCAGTAAACGCCCTAATAACGGGTTTTCTATTGTTTACTGCGATTTCTATCCATGCCAATGAATTGGGGTAGGCTTTTTAATTATGTCGCAATCCTAACATGCTTCAGCTCGTTTAGAAAGCCCTGAAATACAACCTATTACAAACGAATATCTATATCACCTTTAAATACAGCCTTTTGAACCTCAATGTCATTTTCTTTGATAAATTTTTGATATTCCTTGGTACCTATTTTTTCTAATTGACTAAAAACCGATTTATAATTTTGCTCTAAATCCGGATATTTCTTTATATCCTTCACCAGTAGCAAGATTGCTGCTTTAACGTCATCTGCTAATTGAGGTACGAATATACAAATTCCGGAATCGTAAAAAATTAAATGACATGGAGCAGCATTTGGATCACTAGTAAGCTGTGCAGATCCTTTTGGGACATAACTATGTGCCACGCCATTTCTAAAAATAGAGTATAGCAGCGGACTGATTTTATTATATTGTAGTAAATACTCACTTTCACAAAAAGCTTTAAAATTTCTCTCCGTCGTTCCTGGCCCCGTTTTTCCTGTTAGAAAACTGCCACACAGTTCCATGGCAGTAAAAATAGCCATAGAGCGTAGAATAGTTCCTTTTCCATTTGGACCTATCGAATCTATTAAATTGTCTTCAATTAATCTACTCATATATAATGTATTTTGCTAATATTCCTCTTCTTTGATAAGAACCCAGTTTCCTTCGTCATCTCGTGTAGTATACTCCGTTTTTAAAAACTTGATTTTACTCTCATCTCCTTCCTTAAAAAACCCCTCAATAATATTCTCATCATTGTCATCGTATATCCTAATAAAACAGTCATTAGATTCAAATATCTCCCACTGTCCGGCCTTTCTCCCGATAAAAAAAGCATTACATTCTTTACCTTTTAACATAGTATGTATCAGTTTGTTGTCTTTGTGCTCATAGATGCTTATGTCCTCCAATGCCTTTATCTTGTGAGATTCATAAATCCACTTCTGTCTTACGGCATGTTCTTTATACTGGTTTCTAATAATGGAATCAACTAAAAAATCAAGACAAAATACTGAAATTTCTCTTGTCCAATTTAATTCCCCCCAATTAGTACCATGGTCTAAAATATAATCCAGTTTCTCAGCATTATTAAAGCCTACGTTTGCAGTTAACTCTTCAAATCTATTCATCAGATTACGGTCTATACCCTTTTCAAGGAGCCTGGCTCTATCGTATACATCTGTGAGCCACCAAGAGCTATGCTGTCCGGGGAAAATATTATTAGATACTCTTAGTTTTTTAGTATCATCTGATGGTGGAAATAAATCACGATTCGGGTTAAGCCTTACCTTTAAAGCTAACTCTTCGAAAACTTGAAATTTAATGATAGCTAGCTTATCCAGAGCGTCCTTATATTTGCCCTGCTCTATCATTTCTTCTACTTTTTTAACCGAGTCCTTTGTAGCATCTTTCTTTATAAGATCGGTTAAGCTTATAAACTCCCACTCGAGATCAAAATAACGACGAGAATATTCTTGAAAAAAGCTAGTTATGGATCCTAGTAATGTTCTTGAATGATTAATGTTAGGGATGATACCCTGATGTTTTATATTATTTCGAAGAGTGTTGAGCTGGACAATCTCATCTCTGCCGATTAGCACGAAAGCACTATCTTTTACTTTCTCATGGTCTCTAATTAAATTTATTGTTGTGATTAATTTACTATCTTGTGGTAAATTAATATTTAAATGAGTTGCTATTGCACCGGTAAAATTGTCTACCGCGTCATGCAGGGATACAAGGCCATGAGAGAAATTAAAAATATCAACGTTGGTACTACAGTTTTCTAGCCCGCTTTTAAAAAGAGTCCTTGCCAATACTAGACGAAACATAATGTGCGACTCGAGTTGTTGCAACGAAGTCATATTGTAATTTTAGCTGTATGCTTGGTTAATAGCCTAACGCAAATTCTTTTACTGTCTTTTTTTTAATTTGTAATACAGCAATTTTATCTGACATATTCACTTCAATTTAGCAGGTTGTATTTAAATATTCAAACAAAAAAACACCGGCTCTCGTGGGAGGTGAGCCCTATCCTTAATTTTCTTTGGGAATGATCCCTTCTAGCTTAACTAGTCTCTCTTCTAGGATCGAAATATCAAAAGCCTTTATAAGATGCCCCGAAAGATAGCCTATGCAATTGGCTGCTCGAAGCTCGATTGATCCAGACCTAACCTCTGAAATTGTAATGGAAATGAGATTTACCACATCTTTTGTATTTTCTATTTTGACTACAGGAAGAGGTTTATAATTCCGCCTAGGAGCACTCCCGCCCCTACTTACAGCGGACATCCTCTCTTTTTCCATATCGGGGTTATGAGAAAAGCAAAATTGGCTTTCTTTCATAGCGTTAGCTTGGCATTCTTTACCATCAAGTTTAATAAAGTTGCATTTATTCATCTTCTAAGTCTTGTAATATTAAGATACGGCAAGTTTCGGGGTCTACCATCCCATCAATTTTGCCTTGCTCATATTCCTCATTAGTGTCAAAAATATATTTATAATCTTTTTTCTTATCTGCTTTTATTCTTTCCTCAATTTTCTTTATTCTACTATTTGAAATCATAAGTCTAACTTATAGGGGATACCCTTTATTTAATATATCTATATTCTTACACCACTTTATTATTTACCAACATGATTCAATCTAATCTATGTGGCTACTAACGATACGAAAGATTAGATGCCTGCAGTGCTTTTTGTAGATTTGGCGTATTCTGATAGAGTATCCAGAACCTAGAAAGGTAGTCTTTTAGACGGTTCAATGTTTTACCCGCTATGTCCACTGTGACCAAAAGCCGTATTCTATGCGGTTTTTTGGTACTTTTTGACTATATTGTCTAAAATACCAAAATATGGTATAATATAATTAATCGAAGTACGGTGGCAATAGTACTATCGTAGCCAAAGAGTACATTTCCAACAGACAAGAGGTGGCAGATGAATATTTACGAAGTTCTCGCCCTTGGGGTGGATATCATCCACCTCATCGTGATCGTGTACTGGGTTGGTGGGCTCTTTGTTTCAAGTCACAGCCATCCCAAATTCCGGCAGGTCCACGGCATGTTCGGCGTGGTCGTGTTTACTAGTCAGCTCATTTTCAGTTTCCGGTGCCCCCTTGTTCTGATATCGGGCTATCTGCGTGAGCTGACAAACCCTGGTTTTACCGATAAGTGGTTTTATAAACCATTCACTATTGAGCTTTTGAAGAGCATGTTCGGATTTCAGGCACCAAGTATTGTGATAACGGTTATCACCATTATCGGTACAGGGTTGATGATTGTTACACTACTCAATATAGGGAGACTGCAAATTAATTACGAGACCCAGAAGGCCAACGATTAGAAAACAGCATCTACCGTCCCAGGCGAAGTGGAAAAGCCACTCCTACCTGCGGGCGGCTTTTTCTTTCCAATTTAACTAACACCATGTGACTATTAAGAACTCTTTATTTAATAATTTCCAAGCTTTTTTCAGGTACTCTATTCTTATTCAATACTCTACTTGTGACCCATAAAGTAAAAATTAATTCAGCATTTACAGTATTTTTTGCAAGCTAGGACTTGTTTGATAAAATTCCCAAAACCTAAAAAGATAGTCTTTTAAGCGGTTCAATGTTTTACCTGACATGTCCACCAAGAGAAAAGACCGCTATTCATGCGGTTTTTTGGGTACTTGACAGAATGTAATCTATTTGCTATACTTCTATTTAAGAGGTTGGGACAACTATTATTAACAGCCTTGAGAGGGAAAAAGCCCCTCGCTAATCACCGCTCTGTGTCCCATGGCGGTGTTTTTATTTTTAAAGCACTTTCTGGAGTTTTTGACTGGTCTGATAAAATTCCCAGAACCTAAAAAGGTACTCTTTTAGACGGTTCAATGTTTTACCTCTCATGTCCACTGTGAAAAAAGACCGCTGTTTATGCGGTTTTTTTTGGTGCATTGTCGAAAGTGGTAAAATATGGTATAATATAGAGAGTAAAGAAATTGACAATCTGGAGGAGAAGAAGATGAAAAACAGTCAAAGGATCATCATCACACTGATTATCTTGGTTGTTATTACACAAACCAGCCAAGCTGCCGTGCGTTTCGTTCGTCAAGGAGACACGCCTGCCGAACTCTCAAGGCTCACTGGGTTTTCAGAGGAAGCGCTTGCCGCAATGAACGAGACGCAGAGCTTAGAGGACATCGTTGTGTTGAACCAGCCCATAACATTCCTGAGTGTAGGAGATATGGCGGATGCTAGAAGCTGGTGTGAAAAGAGGATGCGAGAGCTATGGCCTTCGAATCCCAATCACCAGCATTTCGGCTATACTCTTGAGGATATCAAGAAACGGCACTTTCGTTTTTCGATCTATGAGTATAGTGGTACACACTACTCCAGCATTCTTGTCTATGCGAAAGCGTGGCGACAGTCTCAGACACCGATGAGGATTGTGTGGACAAGCATGCTCACTGGCGCGAAAGGACACGGTGAATGTATATCTAATGAAGTGGCTCTATCCACTCTTCAGCTCGCGAAGCAGAAGTGGGCCGATGTAATCGAACATCGACTCGAACGTTGTCTCGTCAATTGAGACAATTGCCCCATATCATCAGCCGCACCTAGAAGACAAAGTCTTCCGGATGCGGCTTTTTCTTTTCTTTTCAGTTTAACTAACACTATGTGGATATTAAAGAACTCTTTGTTTAATAATTCTCAGGGTTTTTCAAGGATTCTATCCTTATTCAATAACTCATAACCTTCTAAAACCCACTCTTCCAACCGGTTCCAACTTTCACACACCATCTCCACTGTGAAAAAGACCGCTGTTTATGCGGTTTTTTTTGGTGCAAAAGTCTACCTTGTCTGAAATGATTAAATATGGTATAATATAAATAGTAACTTGAGAGGAGGAGAAAAGGTGAAAGTTTTTTATTTTCTAATCAATTATCAAAGGGAAGATTTTGTGCATAAAATTCAAAAGAACAGGAGGAACAACAGAAACTGGGTTGAAAGTAGTTATGCCCCCAAGAGTTCTACTGACAAAAAAGGAGATAAACGAAAAAAACGGTTAATGCATAGTCCAAGGCGTTCTTAAAACGCAAAGCTTATTCAGTATCGAGGTCTCAAAACGAGACCTCATCATTTTATATAGCCCCTCCTTAGGGTTATTTTTAATTTCATTAGCTCTGGTTTAGATTATATTGTTTATAAATTTAAAATAAGGGGAGATTCAAAGTTGTTTTTATCGTATAATGTAAATATGTTAAACAAGAAACTTGTAATAGGCTCTGTTATTGTAGTTATTTTTTGTTTTATTATTATTGCGGTAATACAAACATCTATTGAAGTAGTTAATTCAACCGAAGTAGGGACTCAGATTGTGGTAAACTCTCCATTTTGGGTTTCTGAGAAACATGCTCGTGATGTCTTCTCAATAGATCCTGATATAGAAGGTGAACTTTATTGGAATGAAGGTAAATTATATTTCGTACCTAATGACGGTTTTGACCCGAATATTGAATATACCGTAGGAACTTCCAATAAATTATTGGCACTTTTACCAATTTCTAAAAGTAGAGTTGTGAATGTAGCCGTCATTAAAGGAGAAACTTATGAAAAATCGTATTCTGGTGAAGAAAGATATATCGATATTAATTTGGCGACTATGATCCTTACTTTGTATGAGAATAATAAAGTTTATAAAACCTTCCCTGTTGCTGGAAAAGGAAACCCTCTATTAACAGCAACTCCCGAAGGAGAGTTTAGTGTGAAAACCAAAGAATTAAATCATTTTTCTAGAAAAGCGCGAGTTTGGATGCCCTATAGTATGCAGTTTAGTGGAGATTATTTTTTACATGCTTGGCCATATTGGCCAGGTGGAAAAAAACTGACTTCTGAATACTCCGGGGGGTGTATTCGTTTGTATGATGCTGATGCAGCGGAGGTTTTTAAATTTGCTCAAATCGGTATCCCGATGATTGTGCATTCAACACTAGCGACTCCTTTAGAACAGATCCAGAACGGAGATATAATAACTCTTGGAGCAGATGAAGATCCTTATTTGATTATGATTGTAAACGGAAAACGTTTTAAAAGGAGACTAAAGAATGATGAGTATCTAAATTGGTATCCTTATCTTGCGTCTAGTTTGAAAAAACCTGTCGACACAGAAGTGTTTAATATGTTTTTAACATCAAAATGGTTTTATTCTCCTAACAAGAAAAAGGTTTATGAGATTGATGGAGATTGGAGAAAGCATTTGATGCGGTGCAGTGGAAATTGTGTAAGCTTGTGGGAGGATTATGGTTGGGATGTTGATGAAATATTCTCTATTACTTTGGATGAATTTAATTCATATTCCGAAGAAGATACTTTTTATCTTCAATCTGCTCCAAAATAATGAAAAAATAGATTTTTTATCACCTGCTTTATATTTCCCCCTAATTCTGCTAACTTTTAATTAATGAAATCACCAAAGAAATTGATTTTCGAAAAATTAGAATCTCTTGGTTATAAAGGGAACTTTGATGTTTTGATTCCTTCTCATAATTTCGGAGACTATTCAACCAATGTAGCTTTAGTTGCTAAAGAAGAACCAAAGGAGATACGAAGTAAATTAGAGACTAATAAAGAGATAAAAGAAATGTTTTCAAAAATTGATGTAGCTCCAAATGGATTTATCAATTTCTTTTTATCTGAAAATTTTTTACAAGAGGCTCTATTAGATGTTGTTAAATCTGGTCCTGAATATGGAAATTCAAATTTTGGGAAAGGAGAAAAAATAAATTTAGAATATACTTCCGCTAATCCAACAGGACCTTTGACAGTAGGGAATGCGAGAGGAGGTCCTTTTGGGGATATTTTAGGGAATGTTTTAAAAAAAGTAGGTTTTAACGTTCACAAGGAATACTATATTAACGACGTAGGACGACAGACAATGCTTTTGGGGGAATCTGTTGCTAGGCGTTATCTACAACTAGGTGGACAAGGTATTGAATTCCCCGAAGACAATTATCAGGGAGAGTATATTGCTGATTTAGCTCGTGAGATGAAAGATAAATCTTTATTCCACGGAGATGTAAATAATTTTGACGAGTTAACTCAGGCATGTAGAGAGTTTGCTCTTGAAAAAATTATCAGCTGGGTTAAAGAATCATTAATACAAATTGGAGTGGAATTTGATGAATGGTTCTATGAAAGTAGTTTACATAAAAGCGGGAAAGTAAGAGATGTGTTAGATGCTTTGAAATTCGGGGATATGGTTTATGAAAAAGATGGTGCTACTTGGCTTAAGATCGGCGGAGACGACGATGCAGTTTTAATTAAAGCTATGGGAGACTCAACTTATTTACTAAATGATATCGCATATTCAAGAGATAAGTTTAATAGAGGGTTTGATAGGATGATTAATCTCTGGGGGGCGGATCATCATGCGGATGCGGATAGGCTCAAACATGCATTACTTAAAGGACTTGGATATGATCCCGAAAAAGTTGAAATAATTCTTTATCAATTCGTGACTTTAAAAGGAGGCGGTCGAGCTTCTAAAAGAAAAGGAGAGTTTGTAACTCTGGATGAATTAACAAAAGAGGTTGGTAAAGATGTTGTACGGTTTTTCTTTGCTAGTAAATCTTCTAATACACATATGGATTTTGATTTAGAATTAGCTAAAGAAGAATCTAAAAACAACCCCGTCTTTTATATCCAATACGCGAATGCGCGTATAAATAGTTTGTTTAAAAAAATCGAGAAAGAGGAATTAAGTGTTGGTTCTGATTTTTCGGAACTTAGCGAACCAGAAGAATTGAATTTAATAAAGCATATGATTCAATTTCCGAATCTTTTGGAGGATATGGCTACAAAAAGAGAAATTCATCATTTAGCAAATTATACTTCAGATTTAGCTAATCTTTTCCATTCGTTTTACGAAAAACATAAAATACTTACCGCAAAGAAAGAAATTGCCGAGGCTAGGCTCGGGTTAATTTATGGAGTTCAAAATGTGTTTAAGATTACTTTAGGACTTTTAGGAATTTCTACTCCTGAAAGGATGTAATAACATAAGGAATATTGCACCAAGTGTATCTGATCCTAAATCTAAAATAGTGTCATTAAGACTACCAATACTCATATATGGATTGTTATAATATGAGCCAATCCATTCTATAACTTCCCATAATACCCCAACAACTAAGGTGGCTCCAATAATGACGAGCCACTTTTTAATCCAAGGTATTTTATTAGAAGTAGTTATCTCATGAAGATATCCATACATAAATAAAGCTACGAAAAAACCTCCAGCAAAGTGATGAACGGTATTGAAAAAGTCATGTTTTAGTCCAATACCCATAATTACTCCAATAAGAAGGTTGGAAAAAAATATGATCGGCAATGCGATCAGTGCAATTTTTACTTCTTTCTTCATTTGAATATATTAAAACATTTTTTGAGAGATATTGAAAGACCTTCTATTTTGTTGTTTAATAGAGGATAGTAGATGGCTTTAGATTTGAAGAAAACTGAAAAGGAGATTTTGGATTTTTGGGAGGATCATAAGATATTCCAAAAGAGCGTAGATAATAGAAAAGGGAAAGAATCATTCGTATGGTTTGAGGGTCCCCCGACCACTAACGCACCTCCAGGAATTCATCATCTTTTATCAAGGGTATATAAAGACCTCTTTTGCCGTTATAAAACGATGCAGGGTTTTTATGTTTTAAGAAAAGGCGGCTGGGATACTCATGGTTTACCTGTCGAAATTCAGGTTGAAAAAGAATTGGGATTGAAGAATAAGAAGGAAGTTGAGGAATATGGTATCACCAAATTCAACAAAAAGGCGAAAGAAAGTGTTTGGAAGTATTTGGCCGAATGGGAAAAGTTTACCCGGGAAATAGGTTTCTGGGTTGATCTCGATGATCCGTATATTACTTATGATCCTAAATACATTGAAAGTCTTTGGAATATAATTAGCGAGATAAACAAAAGAGGACTTTTGTTTAAAGATTTTCGTGTCGTCCCATATTGTTCTCATTGCGGTACTCCATTAAGTAGTCACGAAGTTGCTTTGGGATATAAAGAAGTAGAGGAGCCTGCTGTTTATATAAAATTTAAAGTTAAGGGAGAGAAGAATGTGTACATTCTATCCTGGACGACTACACCGTGGACATTACCTGGTAATGTTGCTTTGGCTGTCGGAGAAGATATGGATTACGTAAAAGTTGAAATCAATAACGAAAAATTGATTTTAGCTAAAAAAAGATATGATGATTTGAATCTTGGAGGAAAAGTTATCGAAGAAATGAAAGGAAAAGATCTGGTTGGTGTAGAATACGAACCTTTATTTGATATCCCGAAATTAAAGTCAGACACTTCATATAAAGTATATTCTGCGGATTTCGTTACGACCGAGGATGGCTCTGGTGTTGTTCATACGGCTGTAATGTATGGTGTAGAAGATTTTGATCTAGGTACAAAAGTAGATTTACCCAAAATTCATACAGTAAATGAAGAAGGTAAATTTATGGATGATGTAGGGCATGGTTTATCGGGATTGTATGTAAAATCCAATGAAACGGAAAAAAAGATTACTGAATATTTGGAAGAAAATAACTTATTATTTAAAAAAGAATTATATAAACACGACTACCCTTTTTGTTGGAGATGTACCAATCCATTATTGTATTACGCAACTGAATCGTGGTTTGTTCGCATGACAGCTGTTAAAGAACAACTTTTGAAAAATAACCAGGAAATTAATTGGGTACCTTCTCATATTAAAGAGGGAAGATTTGGAGAATGGATCAATAATGTACGAGATTGGGTATTTTCCAGAAAAAGATTCTGGGGGACACCTTTGCCGATTTGGGAGTGTAATAAATGCGATAAATATAAAGTTATAGGATCCTTACAAGAGCTGGAAGAAAATCTGCATAGCCCTAAAAATATTTTTTATGGGATGAGGCATGGATTTAGTGAGAAAAACATAAAAACCAATTTTGTTGCTTCGAAGCTTGAATTTGATACCTATGATCTTTTAGATGAAGGGAAGGAGACGGCCAAAAAGGGGGCTAAGAGATTAGAAAAAGACGGAGGGATAGATATTATCTATACTTCGCCATTTAGGAGGTCTAAGCAGACAGCAGAGATAATAGCGAAGCACTTCGGAGTCGATTTGATTGTGGATGATAGACTGGGAGAGTTAGATCACGGAAGTGCTTGCGAAGGAAAAACACATTTTGCTTGTATGAAAGAAGGACAAGTTCCGAATATGCATACCAAATTTGGTGATGGTGAATCATGGGCACAAGTAAAAGCGAGAATGATGAATTTAATCAAGGAGATTAATACTATCCATAAAGGTAAAAGAATTCTAGTAGTTAGTCATGGGGATCCTCTTTGGATGCTACAAGGAGCCCTAAGACACTATTCCGACGAAGAAATATTAAAACACAAAGAAGATATCTTTTCCAAAGAAGGTGAGATTACTCCTTTGGAATATAAAGATTATCCATATAACGATGACGGAGATTTGGATCTTCATCGTCCATATGTGGATGAGATTGAATTAAAATGTGAGAGTTGTGGGACAAAAATAAAGAGAGTGGAGGAGGTAGCCGATGTTTGGTTTGATTCTGGTTCTATGCCGTATGCCCAATGGCACTATCCTTTTGAAAATAAAGATATATTTAACGAACAATTCCCCGCAGACTTTATCGCCGAGGGGATAGATCAAACTCGGGGCTGGTTTTACACACTTCTCGCAGTCTCTACTCTTCTTGGTTTAGGACCTGCGTTTAAGAATGTAATTTCTAATGGCTTGGTTTTAGACTCAAAAGGAAAGAAAATGTCTAAAACAAAAGGAAACGCTGTTAATCCGAATGATGTGATGGATAAATACGGTGCCGATAGTGCACGATGGCATTTTTATACTATAAACCCTGTTGGTGAGAGTAAGTTGTATGCCATCAAAGACGTTCAGGATAAAATGAGAGGATTTATTATGACTCTTCTTAACTCTATGAGATTCTTTGAACTTTATCACAAAGAGGGTGTGGGGCAGTCTCATGGTGACGTAGGGGATTCTGTTCTTGATAGATGGATTGTTTCTAGATTAAACAGTTTAATATCTGATGTAACCGAAAAAATGGAAGAATATGATGCGACATCTGCTGCACGAATAATAGAAGATTTTTCTACAGAGGATCTTTCAAAATGGTGGATCAGGAGATCAAGAGAAAGATTCCAAAATCCTAAAACAGATAAAGATTTTGAGGAAGCGTTAAAAACGTTGAGATTTGTTTTACTTGAACTGGATAAATTAATAGCACCGTTTATTCCGTTTCTAGCTGAGCACTTACACATTCGTTTACATCCGGGAAGCTCGCCCGGCACAGAATCGGTTCATCTACATGACTGGCCTGGTGCTAACCCTAAAAAGATAGATAAATCATTAGAGGATAAAATGGATTTTATTAGAGATATTGTTACTCAAGGGTTGGCCATAAGAAAAGAAAAACAAATCAAAGTAAGACAGCCTTTAAGTGTGGTGCTTATTAGAAGTAATCGATTCAATGAAATAGAGAGTGAACTTTTAGACTTAGTGAAAGATGAATTAAATGTTAAGAAGATAGAATACGAAAAGATCGATGTTGATTTGGAGGTTGAACTTGATTTGGATATTACTCCAGGGTTAAGACACGAAGGATGGGCGAGAGAATTCGCAAGACAAATTCAGGAAATGAGAAAAGAGGGTGGGTATGAATATGATGAAGAAGTTTTTGTTAAGTGGCACACCGATGATTCAGAATTAGCCGATGCTATACAGAAGCACAGCGAGTCAATTACTAAAAAGACCGTTCTTAATGAGTTAATCCAAGGGGCTCTTGACTCGGATAAAAAATCGTACGATGTTGAACGGGACTTTAATATAGCCGAAGGAAAGAAAATTCAAATCGCTATTAGAAAATGATAGCAGTTGTTTTAAAGAAAATTGATATAGATGAATATAATCAACTTGTCTATTGTTATTCTCCTGAATTGGGGAAATATATTTTTGTTGCCAAGAGTGTTTTAAGACATTCTTCAAAGCAGGCACTGCACCTGAACGTTTTAAATTTAGTTGAGTTCTCTCCGGTCGAAGGAAAGAATAAATTAATCATAACGGGTGCCGATAGTGTGGAAACTTTTGGTGGGATAAAAAGTTCTGTCAGAAAATTAGCGAATGCATTTTTGGTATTGGAAGTTTTCGATAAACTTGTACCATACGGACAAGTTGATGAAGGTTTGTGGGATTTCCTAATGAAATTTTTGTATGGATTGGAAAGAATCGAAGAAAAAAACGTCTTAAATTATACATGGGAAACAAAAAAAGCCATTTCCAGTATTCTAGGATATGGGGAAAAAGATCTGGATATTTTGTTTTCGGATATTTGGGGGAATAAAATGTGTTCACTAAAGTTTATAAAACAATTGAATCCGGAGTTCTAAAAAGTTAAAATATAAAGATATGAATGATTTCGAAGTAAACCCATTAAAGCCAGTTCCTCCCAGTGGAGCGGTACCTCCAGTTATACCGACAGAGCCTCCACCACTATCTCCTCCTCAAGTACCTTCACCTATGCCGAAGCTTGAGACTAAACCATCCGGCGGAGGATTATTATCTAAATTAAGCCCTATGAAATGGATTCTTTCAATTTTAATAATCGGGGTCGTAGCAGTAGGTCTTGTAATGTTGTTTGCCGGTTCATTTAGCGAATCGGGAATTGTTTTGGAAATCGAAGGACCGGATAGAATTCAATCCGGAGAAGATGTGACATACAAGGTTCATTACGAAAATCAATCTGACGTTAAGTTAGATAATGTTCGCTTGGCGTTTGTTTACCCCGCTGATTCCGTAGTTATTAAAGACGGAAAAATTAGAGAAAGTATAACTGAAAATATTGAGTTGGATTCGCTTGATTCCGGAGAGACAGGAGATATCGAATTCAGAGCTTTTATTGTTGGAGATACCGGGGATATTAGACTGGCTAAAGCAAGATTGTCATATAAGCCATCGAATATAAAGTCGGAATTTGATAAAGACACTAGCTTATCTACAACAATTACTTCGTTTGCTATTCCTTTGACTTTAAGTGCCCCTCCGAGCGCTGTTTCTGGGCAGGAAGTTCGATATGCGTTGGATTATAGAAATGAATCTAGTGAGGATTTCAAAGATTTGAGAATTAAATTTAAATATCCGGAAGGATTTACACCAATAAATTTTAATCCCTCACCTGATATAGGGAATGATGTTTGGCAAGTCTCCTCATTAGACAGAGGAGATGGTTCGAGAATTGTTGTGACGGGGACAATGATCGGGAGAGAGGATGAAGAGAAAACGATTAATGTAACACTACAAAGACAAATTAATAGTAATTATATAGATTTTGAAAAGACACAAACCACAACAGTTATTTCCAGTCCGCCATTATTGATCAATATGACCGTCAATGGCCAAACAGACCTTATTACTAAACCAGGAGATAAATTGGATTATGAGATTAAGTTTACAAACACATCTCGTTCCACTTTATTTGGAGTTAATTTGATCGTTAAACTTGAGGGCGGTGCTTTTGATGAATCAACGTATACGGGAGATGGATTCTTTAATTCAAGTAATAATACTATCTCGTGGAATGCATCTAATATTCCCATATTGGCTAGTTTACAACCGGGACAATCAGGAGAAGCAAGTTTTAAAATAAGAATAAGTGATCCTTTACCGGTAAATTTCAGTAACAAGAATTTCTTCATTAAAACCATTGCGTCGCTTGAGACAACTAATGTTCCCGAAGAGTTTGGTCTGGATAAATTAGTTGTAAGTAGAGCTCTTTTGACTAAAATTTCTACAAATTTGGAATTTGAACAAACAGTACACTATAGCGATCCAGCTGCGAACTTTGCGAATTCTGGTCCTGTTCCTCCAGAAGTAGGACAACAGACTACATATACTATTCACTGGACTTTAAAAGGCACATCTAATGATATTATAAATGCTAAGATAATAGGATTTATACCGCCAAGCGCTACTTGGACGGGGAACACAACAGTGAACGCCAATCAACCAGCGGTTACCTATGATTCCAGTACAGGTAAAGTTACTTGGAATATCGAAGTGATTCCGGCGGGTACGGGTTTTGTTTTGCCGACATATCAAGCAATCTTTCAAGTTATGATAAATCCATCTGGTGCACAGCAGGGATCTTCAGTCGAACTTATCCGTCAATCGGAAGTTGAAGGACAGGATGGTTTTACAAAAGAAAAAATAGAAAGATTTGCTTTTCCGTTAAGTACGGATAATGTGGTTGACCAAAAAGGGAAAGGAGCTGTACAGTAGGTCTTACTATGGAAAAAGATAATTTACTCGATAAAATAACGGCTTTAGCCAAAAGGAGAGGTTTTATTTACCCAGGTTCCGAAATCTATGGAGGGCTTGCTAATTCTTGGGATTACGGTCCTTTGGGTGTTGAATTAAAGAATAATATCAAGAAGCTCTGGTGGAAGAGATATGTTCATGATCGTGATGATATTGTTGGTATCGATGCAGCTTTAATAATGAATACCAAAGTATGGGAGACTAGTGGACATTTGGATGAGTTTGTTGATCCTTTGGTTGAGTGTGAAAAATGTCACAAAAGATTTAGAGAAAACCAATTAGCCGAAAAAAATTGTCCAGATTGCTCGGGTTTATTAACCGCACCAAAACAGTTTAATTTAATGTTCAAAACCAATCTTGGTCCTATTGAATCCGAAGAGAATACCGTGTATTTCAGACCGGAAACCGCTCAAGCAATTTTTACCAACTTTAAAAATATTCTGGATACTACAAGACAAACTATTCCATTTGGTATTGCTCAAATTGGTAAGGCATTTAGAAACGAGATCACTCCAGGTAACTATATTTTCCGAACTCGTGAATTTGAACAGATGGAAATAGAATATTTTATTTCTCAACCAAAATCGGAAAAAGAGTGGGAAAAACATTTTGAATATTGGGAAAAAGAAATGACTCAATGGGCTGGAGATATCGGCATAGATACAAGTAAGTTACATAAGCTTGATATCCCTCAAGAAAAATTAGCGCACTATTCTAAAAAAACAATTGATTTTGAGTTTGATTTTCCTTTTGGTAGAGAGGAATTATGGGGTTTGGCATATAGAACAGATTTTGATTTGAAGAATCACGGAGAAAAATCAGGTGAGAATTTGAAATATAAAGATATTGAGACAGGTGAAGAATATTATCCTCATGTTATAGAACCATCACTTGGTGTCGACAGAACGCTTTTAGCGGTTATGCTTAGTGCGTACCATAAAGATGGAGATAGAGTGATAATGAAATTTAAACCGGAGTTAGCACCATATAAAGTTGCAGTATTTCCTCTTGTGAAAAATAAACCGGAATTGGTTAAGAAAGCAAAAGAAATATTTGACGATCTAAAGGTAAAAACTTCTGCGATATGGGACGATAGGGGAAATATTGGTAAAAGATATTTCAGCCAGGATGAGATAGGAACTCCTAATTGTATAACAGTTGATTATCAAACATTAGAAGACAATACAGTTACTGTTCGTGATAGAGATAGTGCCGAGCAAAAAAGGGTTAAAATAGAAGATTTGAATTATTAATGGAATTTAAAAAACACACTTACGAAAATAAATTACGATTGATAACAGTGCCGCTTAAAAGTACCAACGCGGTTACGGTTTTAGTTTTGGTTGGGACTGGTTCTAAATATGAGACCAAAGAGATTAATGGTATCTCTCATTTTTTGGAACACATGATGTTTAAGGGTACAAAAAAGAGACCTACTGCTTTGGATATTTCAAAAACAATGGACGGTATGGGTTCTGTGTATAACGCTTTTACGGGACCTGAATATACTGGCTATTACGGAAAAGCCAGTAAAGATAAACTGGATCCGATAATGGAAATTATTTCCGATATTTATTTAAATTCTAAATTTCCGAAAGAGGAAGTTGAAAAAGAAAGATTTGTGATTGTTGAAGAAATAAATATGTATCACGACAACCCTTCTCGAGATATCCATGACAAGTGGTCCGATCTTTTATATGGAGACCAACCGGCAGGATGGAGTATCGCAGGTACAAAAGAAATCGTATTGGGGTTAGATAAAGATCAAATTTTTAAATATTTTGATAATCATTATTTCGCGGGAGACACTGTTGTTGTGGTGGCCGGAGATATTAATCATGACGAGATAAAAGAAAAAGTAGCCACTTATTTTGGAGAAATACGTGAACGTGATAATTTGATTAAAGAGCCTGTAGTTGAAAAACAAGACGAACCTAAGGTTTTGGTTATAAATAAAAAGACCGATCAAACACATTTTATATTAGGAGCGCGAGCATATGAGTTATCCGATCCAAGAATACCAACACTGAATGTAATGGCCGTTATTCTTGGTGGAGGAATGAGTTCGAGATTATTTACTGAAGTAAGAGCAAAAAGAGGTTTGGCATATGCTGTTTATTCTAGTGTTGATTCACTTACCGATCACGGATATCTTGGTACTTATGTTGGTGCAAATAACAGTAAAGCAATGGAAGCCATAAAAGTTGTATTGGATGAGTATAGAAAGATAAAAGAAGAGTCTGTTTCGGAAGAAGAGCTAAAAAAGGTCAAAGATATGATAAAAGGAAGGACAGCAATTTCTTTGGAACAATCAGATGAAGTAGCCGGTTATTTTGGTGATCAAGAATTATTAGAGAATAAAATTTTGACGCCGGAGGAAAAATTAGAGAAAATAGAAGCAGTGACAATACAGGATATACAAACAGTTGCTAATGATGTTTTTGTAAACGAAAAACTTAACCTCGCATTGATTGGACCAATCGAAGATGAATCCAAAATAAAAGAGGTATTAAAATTTTAAAAGATAAGGAGGGCTTATGGCAAAACAAAGTATAGAAATTACTACATTTTCATTCGTAAAGCTTATTTTGATTTTTGTTTTTGCGGGACTACTTTATTTATTAAGAGACGTTATTGCGATTTTGGCTTTGGGTATAATACTTGCTGCGGCAATAACCCCTTTCGGTAATTGGCTTGATAAGAGGAAGTTCCCTAGACTTTTAGGCATTTTGTTTTTATATCTCGTCGTTCTGGGACTAATAATATTCTTTGTTTCTTTAGTTATACCGATAATTTCCGAAGATATTGGTCAGTTAGCTCAAAACATTCCGGTTCTTTTGGAGAAGATTTCCGGCACTCTTGAGATTGCAGAAGACAGTTCCCCAAGATTTTATGATATTGTTGCCGAGACCCAAAACCTTTTGGATACATTTGCAGTTTCGCTGCAACAATCATCGCAATTAGGATTTAGTTTGATTGTCGGATTATTTGGTGGAATTATTTCTTTCGTCAGTATTATTTTAATTTCCTTTTATCTTTCGGTGATGAAAAAAGGAATTGATAATTTTCTGGTCGCAATTACGCCCAAAAAATATGAAAGCTATATTTTAGATCTTTGGAAAAGAACTGAGACAAAGCTTGGAAAGTGGCTGCAGGGACAGCTTCTATTAGCTTTGATTATTGGGGTAGCGGTGTATATAGGGTTATCATTATTGAATGTTAAATTTGCTTTGATTTTTGCGATCTTGGCGATGGTTCTTGAATTAGTTCCGAATGTTGGACCTGTTATTGCTGCGATTCCTGCTATTGTGATTGCATTCCTTCAATCACCGGCGTTGGGTTTATGGGTTGTTCTTTTCTATGTAGTTATACAACAGGCAGAAAATCATATTCTTGTTCCAGTAGTTTTGGGAAGAACAGTCGGGTTGAATCCCGTTGTTGTAGTTATTTCGTTGCTTGCAGGAGCAACACTAGCTGGTGTAATTGGTTTGATTTTGGCTGTGCCGGTAGCAGCTATTGTGGTTGAGATTTTTGATGATATTGCCAAAAGAAAAACAGGGGAACTTAATGTCTAGCTTCTATGTGATAGCGACACCAATAGGAAATCTTGAAGACGTTAGCCTAAGAACACTCTCAATACTGGCTAACGTCGGTTTTATATTAGCGGAAGATACAAGAGTTACGAGAAAACTTTTGGATAGATATAATATACGGGGAAAAAGATTAATAAGTTATCATCAGCATAGTAATATTAAAAAAACAGATCAGATTGTTAAAATTGCTCGTGAAGAAGATATGGCGATGGTCTCTGATGCCGGAACCCCTGGTATTAGTGATCCAGGAGGTAAATTAATAGAAATTTTAGTTAAAGAAATTCCTGATTTGAAAATAATTCCAATACCTGGGGCTTTTGCAGCATCAACAGCATTATCTATTTCGGGATTTCCTGCTGATAAATTTGTTTTTATGGGGTTTCCTCCCCACAAAAAAGGAAGAGGAACATTTTTTAAAAGACTTGCCGGATATGACCAAACTGTTGTATTTTATGAGTCACCTCATAGAATATTAAAAACACTACAGGAGCTAACTCCTTTTATGAGAAAGTTGGTCGTTGCGAGAGAATTGACCAAACAATTCGAGACGATATATCGAGGTGAAGCAGAAGAGATCCTACATGAATTAGGAGATAGTCCGAGAGGAGAATTCGTTGTTGTTGTCGCTTCAAGTAAATTATGAACAAATTTTATATCACAACTGCTATTGCTTATGTAAATGCCAAACCGCACATTGGTTTTGCTTTGGAGTTGTTACAAGCAGATGTCTTGGCTAGATATAATAGACTATTAGGTAAAGATGTTTTCTATTTAACTGGAACTGACGAGCATGGAGCTAAAATCGTGCGGGCCGCGGAAGCTAAAAAGAAAGATATTAAGGAATTTACCGACGAGATTGCGGAAGAGTTTAAAAAACTTACTAAAGTTTTAAATGTTTCAAACGATGATTTTATCCGAACGTCGGAGCAAGAACGTCATTGGCCTTCTGTTCAGAAGATTTGGAAAAAAATGGAAGAAAACGGAGATTTATATAAAAAAGATTATATCGGATATTATTGTGTCGGACATGAGGCTTTTATGAAGAAGAGTGATTTGAAAGATGGTTTTTGTCCTGATCATGGAGCAGAACCAGAAGTTATTAAAGAAGAAAATTGGTTTTTTAAATTAACTAAATATACAGGAGTTATAAAAGAGAAAGTTAAAAGCGGCGAATTTAGAATTATTCCCGAAACAAGAAAGAATGAAATTCTAAGATTACTTGATGATGCGGAAGATGTAAGCTTTTCGAGACCGTCTGAAGATTTAAAATGGGGAGTACCTGTTCCAAATGATCCAACGCAGACAATGTATGTGTGGGCCGATGCCTTAAGTAATTATGTTTCAGCTCTGGATTATGCAAATGAAGGAGAACTTTACCAAAAGTTTTGGCCTGCAGATGTTCATTTGATAGGAAAGGATATTACACGATTTCATGCGATCTTTTGGCCAGCAATTTTATTATCGGCAGGATTACCGTTACCGAAATCGCTTTATGTTCACGGCTTCATAACTGCAGATGGGCAAAAAATGTCTAAGACCTTGGGTAATGTTATCGATCCATTTGATTTAGTCGATAAATATGGTGTTGATGTCGTTCGATATTTTCTTTTAAGAGAGATTCCTTCTGGAGATGATGGAGATTTTTCACATAACAAATTAAAGAGAAGATATAATGCAGATCTAGCAAATACTTATGGAAATCTTGTAAGTAGAACCTTAACTTTGATTGATAATAGTTTGAATGGAGAATTAATTTACGAAGAAGATATTGTAGATAAGGAGATAAGAGGGAGAATCGACGAGTTAGTTAATAAATATCACGATCAGATTGGAAACTTTATGCTACATGATGCAACTGCTAGCGCATTTCGTCTTTTAGATATTGCTAATGCGTATATTGATGATAAAAAACCTTGGGCTTTGGTTAAAGAAGATGCAGCGGGATTCTTGGCTGTAATGACAACTGTAACCAAATTAATCTTAACCGCTTCTTGGCTACTCTATCCGTTTATACCGGAAACTACCGAAAAAGTATTTAAGTTATTTGGATCTAAAGATAAACTTCCCCCAGACGGATTAGATGAAAGAAAATTAAAAATACAGCCAGAAAGAGAAGTTTTATTCCCGAAGATAAATGAATAATTATTATTTAATTGATTCTCATACACATCCTCAATTTCCTCAATACGATAAAGATAGGGAAGAGGTAATAAAAAAAACTCTTGATGAAGGTATTGGGATGATTTGTGTTGGCACTGATTTTGAAACATCTCAAAAGGCGGTTGAATTGGCTCATAAATACGATGGTATTTATGCTTCGGTTGGATTACATCCAAATGAGAGAGGGGAATTTAATTATGACAAATATTCAGAGCTGGCTAAAAATGAAAAAATAGTAGCTATAGGAGAAACAGGATTGGATTATTATAGAACTGAAGGAGAAGAAAATTTAGAAAAACAAAAAGAAATATTTAAATTACAGATCAGGTTGGCTAGGGAAGTGGAGCTCCCTTTGATTATTCATTGCCGTGATGCATACGAAGACACGTTTTCTATACTAAGTCAAGAGAAGGAGGTAAGGGGAGTTATGCATTCTTTTTTAAGCTCTACTAAAAATGCAAAAAAGTTTCTTGACCTTGGGCTCTATTTGGGATTTAACGGAATAATTACGTTTGCTCGAGATTATGATAAAGTTATAAAAGAAACCCCTTTAGAAAAAATCCTTATTGAAACCGATGCTCCTTTTTTAGCACCGGAACCATATAGAGGAAAAAGAAACGAACCACTTTACGTGAAGTATATTTGCGATAAACTGTCAACGTTATTAAACATTGATAAAAATATTATTGCGACACGAACTGTGGATAACTCAAAAACGCTTTTTGGGATATGAAATACGACCCAGCTACAATTGAAAACAAATGGCAGAAACATTGGAAGGAAAAGAAGCTTTACGAAGCTAAGGATTCAGTTCAAGAGAAAACCAATCACATGATTTTGACTGAATTCCCCTACCCTTCTGGAAATCTACATATTGGCCATTGGTATGCTTTCGCCTTACCGGATATTTTAGTCCGGCATTTAAGGATGAAAGGGAAACTCAACGTGATGTACCCTATCGGGTTTGATGCTTTTGGATTACCTGCCGAAAATGCCGCTATTGAACATGGAGTTAATCCAAGAGAGTGGACTAAGAACAATATTGAATATATGTCCAAACAGTTTGAATCAATGGGCGCTTCTTTCGATTGGTCTCGGACTGTTTCAACCATTGATCCCGAATATTATAAATGGACTCAATGGCTATTCCTTCAATTCTATAACAAAGGACTCGCCTATCGCGAAAAAACTTTTGTTAACTGGTGCCCTTCTTGTAAAACAGTTTTGGCAAATGAGCAGGTGACTGGAGATAAGACTTGTGAAAGATGTGGTACCGAAGTTATTCGAAAAGAATTAGAACAATGGATGTTTAAGATTACCGATTACGCAGAACGTTTAATAAACGATTTGGATATTGTTGATTGGCAAGAATCTATAAAGATTGCTCAAAAAAATTGGATCGGGAAGTCCGAGGGAGCGGAAATCGAGTTCTTAATCCCCAACTCCAAAGAAACAATTAAAGTATTTACTACTCGTCCCGATACATTATTTGGCGCAACATATTTTGTTTTGGCTCCGGAACATTCTTTGGTTAATAAATTCACAACCGAAGAGAATAAAAAAGAAGTGGAAAAATATATTGAAAGTGCCAGGAAGAAATCGGAAATAGAAAGATTACACACCGACAAAGAAAAAACAGGAGTATTTACGGGCGGATACGTATTTAATCCTGTAAATAATGAGAAGATTCCGGTTTGGATCGCTGATTATGTAATGATGGGTTATGGCACAGGAGCAATTATGGCTGTCCCTGCATATGATGAAAGAGATATGGAGTTTGCCCAAAAATACGACTTACCTATCATCGAAGTAATTGATGAGGATAGTAAATTGGTAAATTCTGGAAAATATGATCGTGCGCCTTCTTTTGAAGCGAGACAAAAGATAGTAGAAGATTTGAGAAAAAAAGGTTTAGCTGATTTTAAAGCAAACTATAAGCTTCATGATTGGGTTATTTCAAGGCAAAGATACTGGGGAGTGCCTATTCCGATAATAAATTGCTCTAAGTGCGGTTTTCAGCCTGTCAGAGAGGAAGATTTACCTATCGAGCTACCGGATCTCAAGGATTATAAGCCATCTGACGATGGACGGTCCCCTTTAGCTAAAGCCAAAGAGTGGGTAGGGGTTAAATGCCCAAAATGTAATGGAGAAGCTGAAAGAGAAACCGATACTATGGACACGTTTGTCGATTCGTCATGGTACTTCATAAGATATGCTGATCCGAACAATGAAAAAGAACTTGCCGGTAAAGAGAAGATGAAAAAATGGTTACCAGTCCCCTTGTATCTTGGTGGATCGGAACATAATACGATGCATCTTTTGTATTCACGATTTTTTACTAAAGTAATTAATGATTTAGGGTATATTGATTTTACTGAACCATTTGTTAAAAGAATTAATCGAGGAATAATCTTAGGCCTGGATCATCAAAAAATGTCTAAATCTCGAGGAAATATAATTGACCCTGACAAGGAAGTTAAAAAATATGGAGCAGATACTGTGAGAATGTATTTGGCGTTTATGGCACCGTACGAACATGGTGGTCCATGGGATCCGTTAGCTATTAATGGTGTCTATAGATTTTTGAATCGAGTTTGGAGTTTTGTTGAACGACCAAAAAATACGGACGGAGAGTTGGATTCTGAAAAATTAGAATATGTATTTAATTATGCAATAAAGAAAATAGGAGAAGATATTGAGAGTTTAAACTTTAATACGGGAGTTAGTGAATTAATGAAATTATTGAATGAAGTTGAGAATTATAAAATTGATGACGAAAAGAAAAAAATATTTCTTAAATTACTTCATCCTTTTGCTCCGCACATCTCAGAAGAATTATGGCATATTATAGGGGAGAAAAAATCTATTGTTCTATCGGATTGGCCGAGATACGATCTCAAGTTCTTAAAACAGAAAAAAGTGAATATTGTTATTCAATTCAATGGGAAAACCCGGGGAATAATCGAGACTGATTATGATTTACCACAAGAAAAACTTCAAGACCTTGTTCTTTCGCGGGAAAAATTTGTGAAATATGTCGAGAATAAGGAAATTAAAAAAACAATAGTTGTACCAAATAAATTAATTAATTTTGTATTATGAAAAATATAAAGACAATAAAAGCTGCTTTATTGAACGCAGTTGGTGTTGTCATGTACACAGCCTTAATTGGGTGGGTAATGTTCAATATTCCCAAAATAAGTGGACCTATGGAAACATTTTGGGGTCCTGTAGCCCTACTCTTAATATTTGTCGTATCTGCTACTATTGTCGGTTCTTTGGTTTTAGGAAAACCGATCTTGCTTTATCTCGATGGAGAAAAAAAAGCTGCTCTCAAACTACTTCTTTATACAGTTATTTTTTTAGCTTTAATTGCAGCTATATTGATTTTAGTTCTTCTGTAGAACTTGCTTTGACTATTTAATTCATAGATGATATACCTAATAAAATTTGGTCGCTTAAATTAAAGAAAATTAATCGTTTAATATGTCAAAACCATTACTAATAATTATATTATTGGTCATCGCTCTTGGGGGCGGTTACCTTATTTTCGGAACTAATCTTCTAAAAGATGTATCAACAGTTACTTTAGAGGGAATCGCAAAAGAAATGGAAGTCACCTATCCGGAAATAGGTGAAAAAGAATTCGATTGGAATATCGAAAAAGAAGAAAATATACAAACCATAAAAATTTCTGGGAAAGGGTTTGAAGTTATAGAAATTGATATTGAACAGTATGAAAAAGTAAGCGAATATCTTCTTGGTCAAGGATTTGAAAGAGATGTATTTAATCTAGCTTCCGGTACTGTCGGTGAAGCAACAGGATATAAAAAAGAACAGTTAGTCTGTGTCGTAATTGGGGGATTCTCCGGATATAAGGAAGCAACCGGACAATGGATCCCGCCAAAGCCGGATCAAAGAGATGTTGATGTATATTGCGGTACAACTGAGGAAGAAATCAATAATGAACTTTCTAAAGAAGAACAGATCAAACTTGCTTTTGCTAATAGATATAACAGAAAATTTTCTTCGGTCTCGGTCGCTATTGAAAAAGAAACCAATACTCATGCAAGAGGTATTATTATTTTTCAACCAGGCGGTGCTGAAAATACCGGTGCTTTCTTAGCAGCCAAAGAAGGAGATGTTTGGCAAATTATTTATGATGGGAATGGATCAATCTCTTGTGAAGAAATGGCAAAATTTGATTTCCCTGAAGAAATGATCGAGGATTGTGTAAATACCCAAGATGTTAGTTCGGAGGTAGATGGAGAATTTGCTATTGTTTTACCATCTAATCCAACAACAGGATATAGTTGGGTTCCTGGGTTTGATGAAGATTTTATAGAACTCGCCTCTCAAACATTTACGCCATCCTCTGAATTAGTTGGTGCTGGAGGTGTTGAAGTATTTACTTTTAACGCTCTCGAAGAAGGTGAAACTGAAATTAAATTCATGTATATTAGACCTTGGGAAAGTGTGCAGCCTCTAGACGAAAGAATATATACCATAACTATTGAATAGTTTGGTATATTTTAATTTAAATTCGAAAGAATTTTGTTTTAGTTTTTTATTAGATAATGAAAATAGAAAAAATAATTAAAGATCTTGAAGAATGTCAGTTAGATACTATCGATCTAGTAGCATCTGATAGTTGGCCTTCGATTAAAGTTAGAAAAGCTCTATCGAGTTCTTTAGTTGGTGTTTACGCAGAAGGATATCCTGGAAAACGTTATTACGCCGGCTTTAATTGTCATGGTAAAAATATGATTGATGAGCTTGAATCTACGGTTCAAAATTTAGCCAAAAAAGCTTTCAAAACAAATTATCACATAAATGTGCAAGCACATTCAGGAGCAGAGGCTAACTTCGTAGCGTTTAATGCGTTAATGAAACCCGGAGATAAATTAATGGGAATGAAATTAAGTCATGGAGGGCATTTAACACATGGACATCCGATTAATTTGTCGGGCAAGAGATATAAAACTTTACAATATGGAGTTAATAAAAAAGGATTGATTGATTATGGTGAACTTGAAAAATTAGCGTTGGAATATAAGCCGAAGGTTATTATATCGGGAGCTAGTGCGTATTCCAGATATATAGATTTTAAAAAAATTACCAAAATTGCGAAGAAAGTTGGTGCGTATCATATGGCAGATATTGCTCATATAGCTGGGCTTGTTGCCGCAAAGCTACATCCAAGTCCTTTTGATGCCGATGTTGATGTAATTACGATGACCACACACAAGACACTACAGGGACCAAGGGGAGCTTTGATTTTTTGTAAACCTGAATTAGCCAAACAAATCGATCGTTCTATTTTCCCGGAATCTCAGGGTGGTCCCCACCTCCATACGATCGCTGCCATAGGCGTAATGCTGGAAGAGATATTGAATTCGAAGTTTTCAAAATTTATGAAGCAGGTTAAATCGAATGCGGAATTATTAGCTTGTGAGTTGAAAGATAAATATGGTTTTAAAATTGTTACCGGAGGGACTGATAATCATTTAATATTGGTTGATTTGAGAAATAAGGGAGTTAACGGGAAAGAAGCTGAGGATATTTTATCTAAAAATGGAATACGATCGAATAAAAATACAATTCCTGATGATTCATCTCCAATGAATCCATCTGGGATTCGTTTCGGAACAACCGTTATTACCGCAAGAGGATTTAAAGAGGTAAAAATAAAAAAATTAGCAAAACAAATAGCTAGTGTTTTAGAAGCTAAATAAATAATAAATTTAATAGCTATAGTTGAATAACTATAGTTTTTTTATTATCGTTAGACTATGAACATAGATGGTAAAAAAATAAGAGATAAAATTTTAGATAAACTTAAATCAGAAATTGGATCCAAAGAATTGAGATTGGTTGGTATTTTGGTTGGAGATCATCCTGGTTCCAGAAAATTTATGGAGCTGAAAGAAAAAGCTGCGAAAGAGATCGGAATCGATTTTAGGTTATATGAATTTCCTGAGGATATATCCACTACTAAATTAAGAGATGAATTGAATAATATTGCAAAGCAGGGAGTAAGTCATGGAATAATTATTGAACTTCCTTTGCCAGAACAAATAAATACGCAATATATTTTAAATACAATTCCCGTAGAAAAAGATGTAGATGTTTTATCTACTAAAGCACAAGGAGCTTTTTTCGTCGGGAAATCTAATATCTTACCTCCTGCTGTTGAAGCTGTAAAAATTGTTTTCGAAGAACACAATATAGATATTAAAGGAAAAGATATTGCAATTTTTGGCTATGGATTATTGATAGGAAAGCCAATTGCGAATTGGTTTGCAATGCAGGGTGCGAGTGTTTTTGTTATTAATGAATTTACCAAACATCCCGAAGAAATTTCTAAAGAAGCAGATATAATTATATCCGGGGTTGGACAAGCGGAATTAATAAAAGAAGATATGGTTAAGGAAGGAGTTGTTGTGGTTGATTTCGGATATTCAAAAGATGGTAAGGGTGATGTTGATTTTGATTCCGTTTCTAAAAAAGCTTCTCTAATTACTCCAGTCCCAGGAGGTATGGGACCAATAGTGGTTGTCGCGGTACTTAAGAATCTAATTGAGTTAAATAAAAAATAGCAGCTTTGTCTTATGATAAGTGCTGCTAAATCGGTTAATGTATGCTCCCCGTATTGGACAAGTTTAGAACTCTGGATTGGGTTAAAATTAAGATAGATTTAGAACAAATAATGGTTTTCGGGTAAAAAAAGCACCTCATTGATGCTCTTGGATATTCCTTGCTATGGAAACATAGAATACGTTATCGTAATATTTAGTACCTCGTAATATTTGTGTAATTTTGTAACCTGGATATATATCTTCCACAACGGATTGGATAGTACTTCTATCTGCTTCGGGTTTAACGTAGTCAATAAAAGGGAAGCGGTGACAATATTTGGTTCTTTCATTTTCAAGAACAAATATCGTATAACCACCACTAAGTGAACATCTCCAGATAACAATTTCAGTGGAATCTGGTGGTATTTCGACTGGTTCAAAAACTTCTCCATTCTCAACAGATAAAGACTTGCTATCCTTGGAAATGACGGCAACAGATGAAGATTCGCTACTACACCCGATTAGGCTGATAATTACTACAAAAAACGCAGGTAGTAAGATAATTGTTCGCATCTTTCTCTCCTCGTTGTTAAGTTGTTAACGAACTAAAAGCTATGCCTTACGATAACATGGTGTGAAAATAGTGTCAATATATGCTCCCCCTACTGGACGCGTTTAGAACTCTGGATTGAGAAGGTAGCGATGGAGATATTCGGGTGGTGGAGACAAGAAAATGAGGCATTCTCTATTCCTCGGCTTAGTTTATGAAAAAGAAAAAACCGCCATTTTATTCATACTCGATAAAAATGACGGCACTGACTTTAGATACGTTAATGACAGAGGTCGCAAAATCGTACAGAAAAAAACTTCGCAGCTCTATGAAGTTTAATTAAGTTGTTGGCAATATCGTATGGAATGACATCAAATTCAATACATTCACTATTATCTTCATTTTCCTTATATGTGCACAATCTAACAGTTTTGAAATCAATTCGCCACTGAGTTTCTAATTTAGAATTTACACTTTTTTCAAAAAATAATCCGGTGCAAAAATGATAATGATACTTTTTATCTTCCAATACTTCCTTAGCTTCATTTAATTCTTTTTCTTCACATGCACATATTCTTTCATCTTCTGAATAATTCTTTATAATTTCTTGCAAAAATCGCAACAGTCTCCATTGTAATAGTTCTTGTTGTTCATGATATTTCTGATGCGCACTCTCAGGCAAAATTCTTATTATGTCACTTATATCGTTAGACAGAATTTTACCTAATTCCAAGAGATCGAAATGTAAAGTTCTAACGGAACGACCGCCTAATCTAACTATATGCACTATCCATACAGTAATGATTAGCAAAAAACAATAAAGAATATAATCGAAAATCACACCCCATTCCATAGTTCACCTCTAAATTGTAAAGTTTCAGGATACCATAACAATACCACATTCCTGTGGCTTGTGTCAATATTTGCTCCCCGGGTAGGACTCGAACCAATAAAACGTTATGATGTAAATACTATGAAATTACTTAATAATTTTCACAATACCATTATCTGCATCAACCTCGACAATATCACCATCATTTAATATTTGTGTAGCGGTTTTAGTGCCAACAATACAAGGTTTTTTCATTTCTCGAGCAATTATTGCAGCATGACAAGTAATACCACCTTCATCAGTTACAAAAGCTGAAGCTTGTTGCATGGCAGGTAGAAAATCCGGTGTAGTCATTGGTGTTACAAGAACATCTCCCTTACTAATCTTGGTTATCTGATTTTTTTCATAAATAATTTTTACTTTTCCTGTTATTTTACCAACCCATGCTATAGATCCTTTTATAGAATTTTGCTTGTTGTTAATAGTTTTTGTTTTAAGGAGAATACCATATTTGGTCATTAATTCATTGGGATTACCAGTAAACACTTCTCCTCTGAAGTAGATAAATCCATTACTACGAATATCCAGTTCTGATTGTGACGGTAGTTTACCTGAAATAGCCTCTTCAAAAGAAACTACATCTACATACTGTTTATATTTTTTTGGTAAGATATCTTCTAGTAGTTCCAGAAGTCGATTACTTGCATCATATACAACACTATCGGTCTTTTCTCGCAATTTACATACTTTTAATCGTAAGCTTGAATCTAGTTTCTTTATTTGTTTATCTGCAAGAAATATGACCATCCCGGGCCATACCTTACAAATTAGCTGGAAAATATCTTCTACAGGAGGATGTTTCTTTACTGTAATATTTGATAATTTATAAAAAATATCATCATATTTATCCAATAATGAGGAAATGGATTTATTAGAATTTTCCAAGTAATTAAAAAGATCTTTCGTATCTTGTCTTGGATCAGAGAAGTTGTAGTAGATATCTGTTCCTTTGTCTAAAATTTGGATGAATAGCGGTTCAAAAAAAATAGCATCATCACATATGAGAGGAAACTCTATTCTTTCACCGTAATCCCAGTATTGGCATTCAACAAGTGAAAGTGCGCGGTTATATTGTTTTTTGTAGACTGTTTTAATGGTGAGTGTCGAACTTGTATGTTCTTATACGAATATGAATGGTTTAAACTTTCTTGATCTGAATAATTTTTAGAAATGTCGACACATTTCTAGATAATCTAATACGATAGGCTTGTTTGTGTTGAGCTACTTTTCGTTTTATCTTGTATATATGCGGAGAAAAGCCAATAACCTTAATTATGTCGTAGACTTCTTTTGCTAACCCTGGGATTACAGTAGTAAATGACACCATTTTATATCCTCTGTCTGTATAAATTGTGCCATCTGTTTCTATTAATCCCTCTAAACATCGAATTTTATAATCACGATTTTTTTTAATCCAACTTGGTATTGATATTTGCTGATCGGATTTTGACCCTTTCCCCGCATACCAGCCCAGAGCTTGCTCCCAGTGATTAGAATAGCAACTTAAATCTACACAATTTCCCTTCCGAGAAACCAAACTAATCTTATTTTTTGGAAGAATTGTTTGTATGGCTTTTTGTATTTTTTGAATGAGTTGGGGATATTTTAGATCGCAGGTTATCCTAAGTCTGGTTGCTCTTTTGTTTGGATTCGAAAGATTACCATCGCCTATTGCGATTCCGGTGATATATGCGAGTAATTCTTTATTACATACTAGTGGTTTTTTATACATAAACAGTACCGAGGGAGGGACTCGAACCCTCAAGTCTTTACAGACGGTGGATTTTGAATCCACTGCGGTTACCAATTTCGCCACCTCGGCTCTATTTGTTAATTATAACATATTTTCTTCTTTTTTCAAGAAAAAAAGAGGTGTATTTAAACACCTCTTATCTACTTCATACGAACTTGCCATACTTCATCATTGTGAAGATAAATAACTTTGTCATCCCAATTGGATAGTGTCATTTCGGTAGTAATATTCTTGTCGCTAACTTTGATTACCTTCCCGCTTACCGGAACGAAGATATTCAGCTCGCCGTCGTCCACGATTGTGGCGCATACCTTCTTAGGAAGGATGGCGACATTAAGACTTGGACTATCTACTTCCTTCTGCCATAGAGTGTACGATTTATAACCTGAGTCGAAGGTGAACTCAAGTTTGTGGTACGTACCATTCTTATCGATTCCGACAAGAGAGATAAATCGATTGCCTGCCTTTGCTGTAATCGGCGTTATCCCATCGAGCTCCTTTGCCCTTACTTGAGTACAATACTTATCTCCGAATGGAGCGACAATGAATGTTACACCCATCGCATCTTGGATACCTACCCCATCAAACCACTTTGTTGCATTAATCATTACACCCCAGGTTTGGCCAACTGACAAGATTGGTTTTCCTAGGTTTCTGAAGTCGATTTCTGTTAAACCCTTTTCGGTTACAATGAAGAGTCGATTTTCGTAACGCAGTAGGTGATATCCTTTTATATTTAACACTATAGGTTCTTCTTCAAAATTCGATTCATTGATATAGCGGAAATCTATATTTCCGTTATTTCTTTCAGCTATTAACCATCCTTTGTCGACTTTGATAACTTCGCTATCGGAAGTGGTGACTTTACTGATGATTCGTTTGCTGGCCAGTCTGATTAACTCTCCAGATTTAAGAAGTGCTATGCCACAGGGCCAAATCCTTATTACAGGATCTCCCGCTTTGCCAAAAAGTTTGTCGAATATTAGCGCGCCGGTGGCCGTAACCACAGCATGGGTAATTCGAGCTGCGGCTGCAATTGCCTTACCAGCCTCAAATGGTGAAGGAGGTATCCCTCTTTCGCCTTGTTGGAATGTCGCCTGATACCAGTCTCTTAGAGGACCTGGTATGCAGTTAAAATCCCTGACGGCTCTATTTAACCTAACACCTGGACTGAATATGGAAGCATTATCTTTCATCCGTCTTTCCAATTCTCCGGGTTTGTACCCATCAAGCTTTCCTTTGTATGGATGAATACCTGTAAAGACCAGGAACGTCACTATACCCCAAGCGAACCAATCGGTTAGCTGATCGAATTTTTTTGAATGCCAATCTCTGATAGAGGGCATTATAACTTTTGCCGGCCATTGTCCGATTGCCCACGAGTCTATGTCTATAGCTCGGGGCTCTGGAGTCTCCAGCTTTTTTAATGCTACCAACCAATTAAGCTCATTGGCATCAACCATAACTGCCCTGTTGTCATGGGCGAATTGAATAACTTCTCTCATCCTGTCTACAAGTGCTTTTGCGCATTCGTCGTTGAATTTTTCACGTTGGCGAAAATCATTCGTGAATACACGAGACAAAGGTTCGCCATTTGCAAAAGGCATATAGTAGCCGATTGGAGAGTTTTTTAAGTCGGTAACGAGACCCTGAGGAGATACAATATATTTGTGCTGTATCGTCGCAAGAAGCTTAATTTTTTCGGGCATACCATCCTGCTGCATTTTTTGGGGATCGGTATATATTTTTATAATTGTGCGCTTTGCGCGATATACCGAACCTTCGCCCCCGGTAGCGACATAGTCGTTTGATCTGAGGGTTAGTGGTCCTCGTTTTTCTAAGATTACTTCAATCTTACCCCTTGGGGGCGACATCTTCTTCCTCCTCGACTCGTATAACCGCGTAGGCTATATCATCTATCGGGCCTTTGCCTGTTTTTTGTGATTCTTTTATGAATCTCTTCATTCTTCTTTTGGCAAAATCACCTTTTATATTTTTGAATGCGATCAGTTGTAATACCGCTTCTTTCCAATCCATTCCGTCAACTTGTGTTGCTCCATCCGAGAATATAGCGATGAAGTCGATTGCTGTGCTTAGTTCTTGAGGATTAAAGGATATTGTTGATCCTTCGAGAGCGGTGTTTAGTGTATACTCTTTTATCCCAAGGTGGGCTAGTTCGTTTTCCGGATCCATTCCCCATATTTCTTCTTTTAATACTCTTGATTCTATATCTCCACCGTGTGCATTGATAAATGATTCGTAAGAGTCTTCACGGTATGCTGGATAAAGTGGGGTGTTGTTGTTCCAATCGTATCGGAAAAATTCAGCTCTCCCATCTCGATATTTTATGGCGACAACGCCGTCTCCGACCAAGTGCACAATACCTCCCGTAGGAGTGATACATATGTACATACAAGTGGCTAATAGATCTTTAAACTCGAGTCTTAAAATATCTCGAGCGCCGCCAAACAATATATGTTGGCGTAAGCTTATGTTTTGCGTCACCATTTCACCAAGTATGTACTTTTTCGAGAACCAGTGGTCGTGAATAGCAGAAGCGGCAGCTCTCGTAATTAAACGAGCTCCTAAATCCGTATCTCCACCTGTCGAACAACCGTCAGATACAATCGCATAGGCCAAACCTCCTTGAACTCCTGAGAATGCATAATCTTGGCATGGCTTACCACTATTTAGGTGTGCCTTCCCGATGTGGAAATGGTGATCGGTAAAGAACTTAATCATCTAACCCTCCTTTCTAAAAAGAAAAAGGGGATAGCAAGTTATCTCGCTACCCCCGGTGTCTTTAGATCGTAGCAGCGATGCTTTGACTTGGTCCTCCGGTTCCCAGCGCTTGAGATTGGCTGGATACCGACTGAGAAACGAACTCCGCGAGCCTTGCGAGCTTGCGAGGAGTTGCTTCTCCTGCATCGATGTACTGAGTGAAGTCGGCTTCTTTGCGGAAGTTCTCCAGGTAGTCCTTGTACTGTTTTGCATTGATCCCGATCAACACGGTGATCATCGATTCGAGGATCTCGCCCGACACGGATTTTTCGGACTCTTCCTTTACCATATTTGGAGTGGTGGTTGAAGCATTGTCGTAGCCGTCCGTGATGACAAAGGCGATCCCGTTAACACTATAGTCCTCGTTGGTCAGCTGTTCACCGTAGACGTTTATTGCGCCGATTGACGAGAGGCTGGCATCGTACAGGGTAGTCATCCCTCCGGGTCTGATCATTGGGTAGTCATTGGTTGGATCGATCTCCGACAATGGCTTGAAGCCGTGTATTTCGTTGACCCCACCAGGGTACCTGTCGGCGAAGGTGATAACACGGATCAGGATGTTGTCTGATCGGGAAGACTTCTTGCAGGAATCCACCGCCGTTGCGAGCATTTTTCGGAGTTCGTCCGCGAATTCATAGACTGAACCCGTCTCATCCACGGCAATGGTTACTAGTGTGTACTCGGTTGCTCCGAGATTCTCGATCCGAGCCCCACGAAAGGTGAAATTGCTTCCACCGATCTTGCTCGTTTCCATATTGCTATCGTCTACTAGTCGTGACATGGTTTCTCCTTTCCTTAACTCAAAAAGTCTTCGGAGGTCGTAAGTGTCATGCCGCGACGCTCCATCTGTTTGAGCCAATTTTGGGCGATGGCCGGAAAATCGGGGCCGTCGCCGACCTGAGGAACGGGGCTGGAGCAGTTCGTCAGAATGTGAAATTTCTTGATGTGTTCATCACCGATGTTGTTCGCGATTTGTGTCACGGTTTCTTTCACACAATGACTCAAGGCTTCGCCTGCGACTGCGACTATATCCGCGTTCGCGAGCATGGTCAGAAACTCGGTGTTGAGCAGAGTGCCAGGATCTTTGGGATCCGGTACCTCGGCCATGAGTGCACCGTAGTGTTCTGTGAAGGTGTTGGTCCCCTTTGTTACGAAGTCAATGTTCGCAAACTTTCTCACTTCCCAGTCTTGAAGGACTGCGAAAAGTTCGGCCTGGATGTTGTGTCCGGGAGAGCCGATGACACAGTGTGTGGGCCATACCATGAGAGGGTAGTTACCCTTGGCTGCGAGCTCTCTTGTGTACTCGAGCATCCGCTTGTTGTAGGTCTGCCGGCGGGGGACCCAAATGTTGTTTTCGATGTCATCAACGCTGATGATTGTGAACGGTCCGGGCTGATTGTTGTTCTGGTCTTTCCACATGGGAGCATGACCTACATCAATCACACGGTGAGAGTCGAGGGTCACGTGGATGTCCGCGAGCTTGGGGCCGATACGACGGACGAGGGCGGCCAACCTCTTCATGTCTTCATTAGCACCCGGAACCGGCAATGCCGAATCTGGGCTGTCCATGAAGTCCTTCTGTGGGTCAATGATCACTAAGTGAACTTTCATTCCCATTAGCCTTACCTCCTTTGTTTTCGTTCGTATTTAAGAGTATGTTAAGGGACACTTTCTACTTCCTGAATACTACTTTATTTTTGACATCCTGTCAAGAGTTGGGGGATAGTAAATAACACTGGAGAGGCTTAGCTTCCCGAGTTGCAAGAGGTTACTTGAAAGGCTATAATTATAATAAGAAACATGGCCCATATTATCGGTTTAGTTAATCAAAAAGGAGGTGTTGGTAAAACTACCACCTCTATTAGTTTGGGAGCGTATCTAGCTGCTTTAGGAAAATATGTTTTATTAGTGGATTTAGATCCTCAAGCCAACGCTACTTCAGGGATGGGACTACAAATTAGTAATGATCACCTATCGGTTTATCATGCTATGGTACACGGTCAGAATCCCGATGCTTTAATTCGTAAAACTTCTGTTTTTGGTTGTAATGTTTTACCTTCTTCAGAAAGTTTAGCTGGAGCTAATGTTGATTTGGTAAATATGGAGGAAAGAGAGTTTAAATTAAGAGATGCTTTGAATAAGGTGAGAGCAGGTTATGATTATATTTTAATCGATTGTCCGCCGTCTTTAGGACTCTTAACTATTAATGGATTGGCTGCAGCTGAACAATTAATTATTCCAGTTCAATGTGAATATTTTGCGCTTGAAGGATTAAGTCAACTGTTCAGAACGATCAATCTTGTGATCCAGGGGATAAATCCGGATTTGAAGATATCGGGAGTTTTGCTTACAATGTATGATAAGAGGAATAGATTAGCACGTGAAGTTATGAAAGAGGTTCAAAGAAATTTTCCTGGCTATGTTTTTAATGCCGTAGTTCCTCGTTCGGTCTCATTGGCCGAAGCTCCTAGTTTTGCTAAACCAATTTTACAATATGACCCTGAGTCCAAGGGGGCGAATGCATATCGCCAATTGGCACAAGAGGTCATAAATCTATCAGAACAAAAATGAGCAGTGTAAAAAAACTTTTTGGGTTAGGAAAGGGTCTTGAATCATTAATTCCTCCCGGTGGGAAAGGAAATACCGAGAAGGAAAATGATATCCCTTCTGAACCAAATACAAAAGAGGGGGTCTACTATTTAGAAACTTCTAAAATAAAGCCGAATCCATTTCAACCTAGGAGGGATTTTGATAAAGAAGGAATCAGTGGATTGGCTGCGTCCATTAAAAGGTATGGAATTTTGCAGCCCCTTTTAGTTACAAAAATCCAAGCTTCTAATCCCAGAGGTGTTTCTGTTGATTATCAATTAGTTGCTGGAGAAAGAAGATTAAGAGCAGCAAAGGTTGCTAATTTAAAACAAGTACCGGTTATTATAAAAGACTATGTGGATAAAGATAGAGAGAAATTAGAAGTCGCTTTAATTGAAAATATTCAAAGAGAAAGTCTTAACCCTATAGAAGAAGCTGAGGCATATAAAAAACTACAGGACGAATTTGGATTAAGTCATGTGGATATTGCTGATAAAGTCGGGAAGAATAGAGCAACAGTTACAAATGCCATTCGTTTAAATAATCTTCCGGAATATATTAAAACAAGTGTTATCCTGGGTAAGGTTACAAACACTCAAGCAAGAACGTTATTGTCTTTTAAAAAAGAGGGAGAACAAAAAGATGCATTTGAAAGATTAGTAAGTGGAGGACTTGTTGTTAGGGAATTAGAAACATTATCGAGAGAATCTAAGAGTACTACGCCGAAAAAAGCAGTTGAAAATCCAAAATTCAAAGAATTAGAAAAAAATCTAGGTAGTTTCTTTAAGACTCAAGTAAAAATCCAATCCGCTGGTATGAGAGGTGGTAAGGTTATGATCAAGTTTGGAACTCTTGAGGATTTAAATAGAATAGCAAAAGGGATATTAGACTAATCGCTCTCTTTCTCCTTTTCTTTCTCTTTTAGAATTCGTTTGGTGTTTTTGCATTTTGGGTAGCCTGAACAAGCTAGGAATTTACCGTATCGCCCACTCCGTATTACCATATCACTTTCGCATTTCTCGCATTTCTCGTCTGTTTTTTCTGCTTCCTCTGGTTTTTCGAGCGGCTTGGTATTTTTGCATTCCGGAAAATTAGTACACGCTAGGAATTTACCGTATCGTCCTAGTTTTATAATCATATCACTCCCACATTTTTCGCATTTAATATCCGTTTTTTCTTCCGTCTCTTCTTTTTTAGATACTTCTTCGTATTTCTTTTCCAGGTTTTCAGAAAAAGGTTTATAGAATTCTCTTATTACCGAAACCCATTCTTTTTTCCCTTCGGCGATATCGTCAAAATCTTCTTCTATGTTTGATGTAAATTCTATATCTACGATTTTAGGAAAATGTTCAGTCAATATTTTATTAACTATCTCACCTATTTCGGTGGGTTCGAATTGTTTTGATGAATTTTTATTAACATAATTTCTTTCCTGGATCGTGGAAATAGTTGGAGCGTAGGTTGAAGGTCTTCCTATTCCGTGGCTTTCTAGAATTTTAACTAGAGTTGCTTCATTATATCTTGGTGGAGGTTTTGTGAAATGTTGTTCTGGGGTTATTTCTCTAGCATTAAACTCTTCTCCTTCTTTAATATCGGGGATTTCTTTATCTTCAAAAGAAATTGGGTAAACTCTAAGGAAGCCATCGAATTTTAGAATTGATCCATTTGCTTGGAATGTATACTCTTTATCACTTGTTTCTATACTAACTCCTGTTCTATCAAAAATAGCTGGTTTCATTTGGCATGCTAGAAATCTAGACCAGATAAGCGTGTATAGTTTATATTGATTACTATTAAGGTATTGTTTGATTGACTCTGGAGTTATATTTGGCTCGGTTGGGCGAACGGCTTCGTGAGCTTCTTGTGCGCCTTTGGATTTTGTTTTATAAAACTTTGGCTCGCCAGGATAATATTTTTCACCAAATTCTTTTATTATCGTGTCTTTTGCTGCAGAAAGTGATTGTTGGGAAAGATTTACCGAATCGGTTCTCATATATGTGATCAAACCAACAGAGCCTCCTTGGATCTCCATACCTTCATATAGCTGTTGGGCGAGCATCATGGTTTGTTTGGCTGAGAAGCCGAGTTTGTATGATGCGGCTTGTTGAAGAGAACTTGTGGTAAATGGTGGCATAGGCCGTTTGTTCATCTCTTTCTTTTCTACACTTGCAATTTTATACTTCGCCTCTTTAAGTGAATCTAAAATTTCTTTAGCTTCTCTTTCATTTTTAATTTGAAGTTTTTCAATGGTCTTCCCTTTTATTTTCGAAAGATTTGCTTCAAGTTCTTTTTTATCTTCGTTTTCAAAAATTCCGGTAACGGTCCAATATTCTTCTGGTTTAAAGACTCTTATTTCTTCTTCTCTTTCTACTATCAATTTTACAGCTACAGATTGAACCCTACCTGCAGAAAGTCCTCGAGCTACTTTTTTCCATAAAAATGGAGATAGTTTATATCCAACTAAACGATCAAGAACTCTTCTGGCTTGTTGTGCATCTACAAGATTTTCGTCGATCTTCTCAGGTTTTTCTAAGGCGTTATTTATCGCTGATTTTGTAATTTCGTGGAAAACAATTCTTTCATACTCTTTCTTTGTCTTAGGCTTTTCTAACCCAAGAGCTTCAACAAGGTGCTGTGCGATAGCTTCTCCTTCTCGGTCTTTATCAGGAGCTAGAATAACCTTATCTGCTTTAGCAGCCGCTTTCTTGAGTTCGGAAACTGTTTTCTTTGATCTCGTAGGAATTATATATTTAGGTTTGAAATCTTCCTCAATATCAATACCAAGTTCACTTTTTGGTAAATCTCTAATATGGCCAAATGAAGATTTGACCACGTATTCTTCTCCTACAAATCGACTGATTGTTTTTGCTTTCGTTGGGCTTTCGACAATAATTAAATTCATAATATATATTAACTAAAAAAACTATAACTTATTTTATTATACACAAAGTTAGATTAATAACACCTCCTTGTTTATATTGCAAGTTTATCTTGGTGTCCTATTTCCTCAATTATTTCCTTAAAGGAAATAATTGGGTGAGCTCCTTGTTTGATAAGATTATTGGTTCCTTTAGAATTTTCAGAGAATACATTTCCGGGTAATGTGAATACTTCTCTATTTTGTTCTAAGGCACATTTGGCGGTAATTAAAGCTCCGCTTTTTAGTGGAGCCTCAACAATTATTACAGCTTTACTTAGTCCGCTTACAATTCTATTTCTTTCGGGGAAAGTGTGTCTCTGGGGTGGAAACGGCGGTTCATATTCGGAAATTACTGCACCACCTTTTTCTATTATCTCATAAACCATTTTTGCGTTTTCTCTCGGGTATATGGATTGATCATCAACACTTGAACCAAGTACTGCTACAGTTGGTATATTATTTCTTAAAGCAGATCGATGAGCAACGGTATCTATCCCAAGAGCCAATCCACTTATTATTATAAACCCACGGGGGATATTTTTAATAATTTCCTCGGTTGCTTTGATCCCATAGTCCGTAGCGTTTCTTGTCCCAACTACAGCTATCCCTGGTTTATTCAGGATATTTATATCTCCTCTTATGTATATTTTTTTGGGCGGATCGTGTATTTCCTTAAGTAATTGAGGATATTCCCGATCCTTTATGGATATATCCTTTATCATGTTTATTTATATGTATACCAGAGTTTAAAAAAGAGCAAGTTGCTTTACTCTTGACGAAAAAAATCTCTTTTGATATATCAAGGGGTAATTCAAAGTTCCCTTTATTCTACCACGAGCAATTTAAGCAATACCGGTTGAACCCTCCTAGATATCGGTATAGCTTTGCTCGCGGTAGGTCAAAGGGAACTTTTTATTGTTTCTAAAACTTTTTCCGAGATTTCCTTGAATTTTCTTTTTTCAGCTACTTCGAAGTCTGAGAGAACGAACTTACCGACGAGATCTGTTTTCTTATCTCTATCTATGTTTTTCTTTTTAATACTATCGAGTTTCTTATTCCTTATTCCTACTCTTATTCTATTAAATTTATTTGTTTTAAGATAGTGGATTATTGATTCGACTCCTTTGTGTCCTGCGGAAGATTTTTCAAAAGCGTATTTTGTTTTTGGGAAATAAATATCGAGATCGTCGTGGATAACGAAAATATCTTGGTTTTTGAGTTTGTAATATAACTTTGCTTTTTTAACTGCTTCTCCTGATTTATTTACGTATGTGTGAGGTTTGAGAAGAATAAATTTATCTTTACCTATTTTACAATTTGAAACTTCCCCATTTATTTTTTTATCGAAGCTGAAACTATAGTCATTTTCTTTGGCTAAACGATCCAGGATTATGAAGCCGATGTTATGACGGGAAGAATTGTATTTTGTTTCGGGATTACCGATTCCTATAAGTAATTTCATAGTATTTATATTATAGCGTTTTATGGGTTCGAGTCCTACCCGGGGAGCCAACATTGACACAAGCCACAGAAATGTGGTATAATTTAGTTAGTACAAAGGAGAATCAAGTAATGGACAAAGATCAGTACGACTTACTGAATTGGATGTCCAACGTGGGTCTAACCACTGTCAGTGCAGTGATTCAAGCCGATCCCGTTGAAGTGATTGAGGTAGATTACGGTTTACCCGATCAATAGCGTAAGTAATTAAGAGCCGAAAACCTTAATAGGTGAGTAGGCTTTTTAATTTCCAACAAAACAGGTTCGAACCTCGTCCCTTTGGGGGAGCTGCGGTCCCCTCTTCTTTTTTTGAAGGGGATTTTGTATAATGGGGTAATACTTATAATTAATATCAAAATAATAATATGAAGCTTAAATTTAATTTTAAAAAATTCTTGATTTCTTTTGTATTC
>SDBT01001224.1_pt1 | contig 44476 bp, 42 predicted proteins | sample 2277101 | NCBI WGS metagenome assembly SDBT01 (sample SAMN10404973, study PRJNA504765) | marine sediment metagenome | isolation source: marine sediment core GS10_PC15, 103 cmbsf | place: Arctic Ocean: Southern Knipovich Ridge | collected 2010
TCAAATAGATTTAATTTTCAAACAGTTTGAACATTTAGTTATTGGTTATTGAAAATTGATTGAAAATTGGTACTTGAAAATTGAAAATTGATTAGTACATTGGTACTTGAAAATTGAAAATTATATTCCCCTGACCTCCACCTCTTCCACATATTTCTCCGCGATTTTTTGGAAGGCGCGCAGTTTTTCTTCCGGATAAACAGTAGAATCAAAATCCTTTTGCAGGGTCTTCTCCGGCCGATACTGCTGGAGCGCATATCTTTTTGCTCCCTGCAGGGTTCGGCCGATCATCTCTATTACTTTAGCATCGATTAATCTCGGCACTACCGTGGTCCGGAATTCGGTAGCCAAATCCCGGTCTGAATCTTTTAAAAGGTAGGTGCTCTCTTTCACTTTGCCTAAATCAACTTTGGGTTTTAACTGCTGATAGTTCTTCCAGGTTGTCTTAATGTCCATCGCCACAAAATCAAGGAGTTTTTGCTCAATCAGTTTTCTTAAAAGCGCGGGATTTGATCCGTTTGTGTCCAGCTTCACGGCATAGCCCAAATTTTTCACTGCTCTGACAAAACGGGTTAAATCAGGCTGGAGAGTGGGTTCGCCGCCGGTAATGGTCAAGGCCTCTAATTTCCCTTTGCGTTTTTGCAAAAAAGCCAATACTTCCTTCTCTTTAAAATCAGGGAGTTTGGGGTCATTCCAAACCAGTTCGGGATTATAGCAAAAAGGACAACGCATCGTGCACCCTGGCGTGAAAATGATCGCTGAAATCTTATCCGGATAATCAATCAAGGAAAACTTTTGAAAACCACGAATTTTCATAGTCGTTCTAAACAAAATTCCAAAATACTACTCCTCCAGCACTTTATCATAAGTCTTGCGGTCAGCAAATTCAGCCCGCTTTCCTTCATTCCACTGGTTAATCGGCCGCAGATAACCAACCACCCGCGAATAAATCTCGCACTTTGTTCTCTTTTTTTGTAGATCTTGCTTTTTCATGTTTATTTTTCTTTAAAACTTAGTAAAAAACTTTTCACTTTTAACTCTTAGCTTTTCGCTTTTTCAACATACCCTATTTCAACATCACACTTAGGACAATATTTATGTTCACCCGCTAAATAACCGTGCTTGGGACAGATACTAAAGGTGGGCGTGATGCTGAAATAAGGGAGTTCGTAATTATAGGCAACAGTCTTAACAAGCTTTTTCGCGGCAGTGATATTCGGCAATTTTTCGCCGATAAAGCCGTGGATGACAGTGCCGCCTGAATATAATTTTTGTAAATCGTCCTGGTGGTCTAGGGCCTCAAACAAATCATCGGTAAAGCCGACCGGCAAATGGGTGGAATTAGTATAATAGGGTTTGGCTCTTTTGCGGTAAGCCCGCTCATTGGCAACAATGATTTTGGGGTACCTTTCCTTGTCATGTTTGGCAAAATTATACGCTGTACCCTCGCCCGGGGTTGCCTCTAGGTTATAGAGCTGGTCTTCTTCGTTCTGATAGTCCATTAACTTTTCGCGCATAAACCGCAAAGTCTGCAGAGCAAACCTATGCCCTCGCTGACTCGCGATCGTGGTCCCCAGAAGATTCAAACAAGCCTCGTTCATCCCTAAAAGACCGATCGTGTTAAAGTGGTTGCGCCAATACTCGCCAAATCCCTCTTTCACTTTTCTTAAATAATGGCGGGAGTAGGGGTAAAGCCCCTCTTCCGTGAATCTCTCCAAGATCTCTCTCTTGATCTGCAGACTCTTGCGGGCGATTGCCATTATCTTCTCCAGTCTTCGGAAAAATTCTTTCTTATCGCGCGACAGGTATCCTAATCGCGGCATATTAACCGTGGTTACGCCGCAACTCCCAGTTAGCGGATTAGCGCCAAAGAGGCCTCCTCCGCGCTTGCGCAATTCGCGATTGTCGATCTTAAGACGGCAGCACATACTCCTCGCGTCATCAGGACTCATATCGGAATTTACAAAATTGGCAAAATAGGGCGTGCCGTATTTAACGGTCATCTCCCATAAAGGCCGCCACTCTTTTTTGCGCCAATTAAAATCACGGGTAATGTTAATCGTTGGAATCGGAAAGGAGAAAACTCGGCCTTTGGAGTCGCCAGCCAGCATCACCTCGCCAAAAGCCTGATTAAACATATCCATTTCTTTTTGAAACTCGCCATAAGTCTTGTCCTGCAACTTGCCGCCAATAATCACTGGATCGTCCTTGACATTGCGAGGTACGGTTAAATCTAGGGTGATATTGCTAAATGGCGTTTGAAATCCTACTCGCGTCGGGACGTTCATATTAAAAAGGAACTCCTGCATACACTGCTTCACTTCGGGATAAGTCAGACCGCCGTAGCGGATAAAGGGAGCGAGATAAGTATCAAAATTGGAAAAGGCAACCGCGCCGGCAACCTCGCCCTGCAGGGTGTAAAGGAAATTCACGGCTTGACCCAAGGCGGAGCGCAAGTGTTTGGGCGGAGCGCTCTCAATCTTGCCCGAAACCCCGCCAAAGCCAAGCAGGAGAAGGTCGCGCAAATCCCAACCCGTGCAGTAAGCAGAGAGAAGCTGAAGGTCGTGGATGTGAAAATCTTTACTTAAGTGAGCGTTCCGAACCTCGGGCGGATAAATCTTGTGCAGCCAGTAATGGGAAGAAACCGCCGAGGCGACATGATTATTCAAACCCTGCAAAGAAAAGGTCATATTGCTGTTCTCTTTGACCCGCCAGTCAAGCTTGGAAAGATAGCCCTCAATCAATTGATCCGAATCAATAAATCTCCGCAACTCCCTAATCCGGGCGTGCTGGTCGCGATAAAGGATATAAGCTTTCGATGTTTTCGCGTGCCCCTCCTCAACCAAAACCTTCTCGACTAAATCCTGAACCTGCTCCACATTGGGGATCGTTCGGCCATCAAACCGCTGGTTTAGAAGCTTGGTTACTTTAGAGCCAAGCTCTCCTGCTAGTTTTCTGTTTCTCCCTCCTACTGACTGCGCCGCTTTAAAAATAGCGTCCGCAATTTTCCTCTCTTCAAAAGGCACGACTCTGCCATCGCGCTTTTTGATTTTAGTTACTTCTTTGACCCTAGACATGTTTGTTTATAATTTTTAATTTGGATTTTGTTATTTGGGATTTCCCCTACTTACAGATCTTCTTCCTTAAATTAGTAAAGGTTCCCAGCTCTTTGGCAAATTCGCCCACATCGCGAAAAGATTTGTAAACCGAAGCAAACCGGATATAAGCGACATCATCTAATTTTTTTAACTCTTTCATGACCAGCTCGCCGATCAAGCGACTCGCGATCTCGTGCTTGCGCGAAGACCGGATCTTCTGTTCAATCCGCGAGATTGACTTTAGAATCCTTTCCTCGGGAATCGGCCTTTTCTCACAAGCCCGCCGCAATCCCCGCTCCAGCTTCCCGCGACCATAAAGCTCGCGCTTACCGTCCTTTTTAACAACATAAAAATTCAAAAGTTCTACTTCTTCATAGGTAGAAAAGCGAGAACGACAGCGATTGCATTCACGCCGCCGCCTGACCGCGAGACCTTGATTTACGCTCCGCGAATCTATAACCTTTGTCTCTTGAGCATAACAATTGGGACATTTCATAATAGTGAACAACAAAATATAGTACTAGATAAAAACAGTATACCACAACTTGTAGGGTACGTAACTGTGGATAACTGAAGTCTAATTCTTAATTTTTAGTTTTTAATCAATTTTTAATAATTCAATTTTTAAATGAGGTAGATTTGAAATGATAGAGTGTTTAAAAATTAAAAATTAATTGATTAGGAATTGAATAGAAATTTAAAATTAAGAATTAAAAATTACCTTCATTCTTAAATCAAAAAACAGGCAATCATGCCCGGTCTTTTGAGAATGTTTTAAATCCTTATTTTAAAACCTATTTCGTCATCTTCTTCCGGATAAAAGCGGGGATATCAAGTTCGTTATCTTCCTCCTCTTTCTTCTCTTCACGAACAGGTACCTTTACTTCAATCGCTTCACTGCGAGGCAAAGGCGCAAAGATATCACTCTCTTTCTGCTCTTCTCCTTCCTCTTTTCTCTTACCCTCAAATCCAGTGGCGATCACCGTAATCTTAAGCTCGCCCTCTAATTCTGGATCAATCACCGCTCCAAAAATGATGTTAGCGTCAGGATCAACCGACTCGGTAATCACTTTAGCCGCCTCGTCAATTTCGTACATCCCGAGATCCGAACCGCCCGTGATATTAAACAATACGCCCTTTGCTCCGTCAATCGAAAGCTCAAGCAATGGGCTTGAGATTGCGTTCTTAGCAGCTTCCCGGGCTCTGTTTTCTCCCGAGGCCCGACCAATGCCCATCAAAGCAGAACCGGCATCCCGCATAACCGCTTTCACGTCGGCAAAATCAACATTAACGATTCCCGGCACCACGATTAGATCAGAAATGCCCTGGACGCCTTGACGCAGTACGTCATCCACAATTTCAAAAGCCTCTAAAAGAGAAGTTGATTTATCAATGATTTGGAGCAGACGGTCGTTAGGGACCGTGATCAGGGTATCAACTTCTTTTGCTAATTCAATCAAGCCCTGTTCAGCAATATTCTTCCGGGCAATACCCTCAAAACCAAAGGGCTTGGTGATCACGCCAATGGTTAAGACCCCTGCTTCCCGTGCTAAATTAGCGATAATCGGACTGGCTCCCGTGCCCGTGCCCCCTCCCAGACCGCAGGTAATAAAAACCATATCCGAATCTTTTAGCGCCTTAGCGATTTCATCACGTGATTCTTCTCCTGCCTGCTGTCCAATCTCTGGATCCATCCCCGCTCCTAAACCCTTGGTGATCCCTTTGCCGATATGAATCCTCTGGCCGGCGTTGCTCTTTTGGAGAGCTTGGGCATCGGTATTAATCGCGATAAAATCTACGCCCTTGATGTCCGAGGCGATCATTCTGTTGATCGCGTTGCCGCCAGAGCCCCCCACGCCAACCACTTTCAGACGAGCAAAGGTTTCTAAATCCGGCTTAATCTCCATAAAAATTAAATAAAAGCTTTATTTTAAAAAAAGTGAATTTTATCACTATGATCATTTGAATATTATATTATAAACCATTACTTCTTAGCTGACAAGAGTCTAACATATTTTACGGTAAAAAACCCTTAAACCAACGTTTCATTTTTCCCATCCCGCCCTGGACTCGAGAAAAGCTCTCTCTCTCTGATTCAAAAGAAAATTTCTTGTAATCACCTAAAGCCCAATGAACCAAACCGGTCACGGTCGCAAAAGCAGGATCATCCACCTTGTCCACGGCGGCTTCAAAGCCAGTGGGGAAGCCGATCTGGACGGGCAGACGCAAGCTCTCTTTAGCCAAATCCACAATCCCCGGCAATTTAGATCCGCCTCCGACCAATACTGATCCCGCCGGCAATTTGGCGCTACGGCCAATCTTGTGCAGCTCTTTATCGAGCAAATTAAAAATCTCTTCGCACCTGGCCTCAATAATTTCAGCTGAATCTTGCCTCGAAACGTGGGCCTTTTCCGTTTCGGAAACCTTGGCAAGATCAATCTCTTCCTTTTTATCAATCTCCCGGGGGAGGCAGGAGCCGTACTCTAATTTTATCTTCTCTGCTACATCCACGGAAGTGCGAAGGCCGATCGCTAGATCAGAAGTGATGTGTTCACCGCCAACCGGCAAAGCGCCTGCTGCCAGTAATCCGCCTTCCTCGTAAACAGCGAAGGTTGTGCTCCCTCCGCCTAGATCAATCAAAACCACGCCCAGGTCTCTTTGTCTCTTTTCCAGTACCGACTGGGAAGAAGCAAGTCCGGAAAAAACTACGCCCTCAACATCCACCCCTGTCCGATGAACGCATTTAGTCAAATTATTTAAAAGAGAAGAAGAAACCACGATAATAGTGGTAACCACTTCCAAACGAACCCCGCTCATCCCGGTCGGATCTTTAACGCCGCTCTCGTCATCAACCGTGAAATCGCGCGGCAGGATATGCATAATTTCATGATTAGAGGGGACCGTGATCGCGGAAGCGGCTTCCATTGCCCGATTGACGTCTGCTCGCGAGATCTCGCCGTCTGCTCTTGAAATAGCGATCACTCCTCTTGATTCTAAATAGGAAATATGGGGACCGCCCACGGAAATAAAGGCTCGTTCAATCGGCAGGCCGGCCACTCGCTCTGCTTTCTCTAGGGCCTCCGAGATGCTGCTAATCACCTCCTCTGAATCAACCACCGCTCCCTTCCTGATCCCGGCAGCGGAAACCTCGCCCAAGCCTAAAATCTGAAGCTTTTCTTCCGCGCCCCATTTCTCTACCACTACTACTCTAACCTTAGAACAACCAATATCAATCCCGCAAATTATTTCTTGTTTTGACATAAAGATTAAATCAAAATGAAAATACAATAATAAAGAATAAAGAGCCAAAAAATTCTCTTTTGACTTTATTTAAAAACATAAGACCAAAAAATTAATATCGCGATCACCACCCCGCCAGTGAAAACAAGAAGCACTGATCCCGCCATCATATCTTTAATCACCTCTGCATAAGGGTGGCTGCGCGGTTTCAAAACGTTGACTACTTTCTCCAAGACCGTGTTAAATAGCTCCAAAATCAAACCGACAACAATCGCTAAAATCAAAAGCACCTTCTCCCAAACCACTACCTCATAGTATACCATAAGGAAAATGACGATCAAACTGAAAAAAATACCAATCCTGAAATTCTGTTCACGAAGAAAAGCCCGGTAAATGCCGCGAGAGGCATAATGAAAGCTGCGGAATAATTTTCCTACGCTCAAAAAAGACATCAATGGAATTTCAATCCTTAATTCTTAAACTATCTACGACTTCGTCTTGAAGTTTAAACATCTCCTGGCGCTCTTTGAGACCTTGATCATTATAGTCTAACAGGTGAAGCAGTCCGTGAACAAACAGGGTAGCTAATTCTCTCTTGAAACTCCAGCCGCAGGCCCGCGCCTGGGACTTGGCTCTCTCTCCCGAAATAAAAATCTCACCAATCCCACTGCCCAGATTAAAAGATAAAACATCGGTGATCGCATCGCTCCCGCGATGTTTTTTATTCAAGCCGCGCATTTTCTGATCATCCACCAAAACCAGACTGATCTCAAAATGATTCAATTCCGACTCAAACTCCGCTGTCTTCTTTAAAACTCTTTGAAAAAAAATCTGATCCAATTTTTCAGAGGTTAAATTTCGGAAGTAGAAAACCATTATACTTGTAATTTGTAACCTGTAACTTGTAACTCAAGTTACGAGTTTTGAAATAATCCCCCAGAGCATTGCCCCAATCTTCTCCGTAAGCTCTAACAGTTCTTTAGATTCTTTCAATTTAAGATATCTTCTTTTATATGAAAAATAAATAAGGTACTTTGCTTCTTTTAAGGAACCGTAAGAAATCTCTAGAAAGTTTCTTAAAACAGCTTTCCTTTGCCTAGCGTAACCCTCAATATAATTCAAAATTACTGACAAGGCTGCTCTGCGTAATTGAGAAGTAACACCAAACCGTTCTTCTTTAGGAAAATTTTGAGTATAATCGTAAACCTTATTAACAAACCCGTCCATTAACAACTTTAAATCGCGATGAAACCTGTTTTTTCTCTCCATATTCTTTCTCTTGGGTTACAGGTTACAAGCTACAGGTTACAAGTTTTACTCCCTCACTCTCACTTGATATAAATGATCCTCTGACCCGTCTTTTAGATCATCAGGATCGCCCTCTGATTCAATAACCGCTTCTAAAGCGTAACTGACCGGAGAAATCATTTCGTATTGATAAGAATACTGGGGGTTTAAAGGATCATTAGGTATCCTGATCACATAATCAGGGGTTAGACTTGCTAAGGATTCTGGGAAAAAGCCGTTGTCATCGTAATATAATTCCAAAGCAAGCTCTAGTGCCTTGAGGTCGTTCTTGCGCGTCCTGTCTCTGTTTTGGGCGTCCGTAACAACACCCAGCTGCTCTTGTGATTTTGCTCCTAACTTCGCGTCAGCCTTGGTTGGGTCATACCCGTTATCTACCTCCATCCCGTCAGGGTAAGAATCTCCGTCTGTATCGCTGTTTTTAGGATCGCTGTTGTAATAATATTCATTGGAATTATCCAAGCCGTCCGCATCCGGATCCTGGGTATTGTCAGAAGGATCTAGGGGATCAAGCCCAGCTTCCACTTCCCAGCCATCTGGGATCCCGTCTCGATCAGAATCCGCGTCCTCTAAATTAGTCCCCAACTCCTCTTCTTCTTGATCGCTCAAACCGTCGCCATCAGTATCTAAATCAGAAGGAGGAATTCCTTCCTTGGTCGTAGGCTCGGGCTCTGATGGAATTTCCCCTGGCTCTTCGGGCAGAGCGGGGGGTGCTTCCGGGAGCTCTTCCGGCAGTTCAGTAGATTTTTCCCAAGGCAATGTTTCAAGACCCGCGAACCAATTAAAGTAAGCAAAGACGCCGCCTCCAATAATAATCAAAATAATGAGAACGACAACCATTTTGCCGGATATAATTTTTTTCTTGGGTTGTTGTTCTAAAGACGGGTTTGCCCGGCCGCCTGCCTTTGACGGCGGTTCCGGCAGAGGCGGAAGCGAAGAATCTGCCTTCCAGTCCCTTGCTCCCTTCGTTCCTCGATACTGCTCGGGCATTACTCGCTGGGATTGTTCTCGCAAACTGTTACTTTCTACTGTCTCGCCAGCGGGTCTTTCTAAAAAAGGCCTGTCTGCTCCCTGGGACGGAGGAACAGACGCCATGCCCCCTCTCTCTTCCCGAAGAGAGCTTTGAAAATTTTGGTTTGGAGCTTCTGCCCCTCTAACATCCTTAACCGAAAGTTTCCGCTCCAAGCCCCCTGCCAGGGCATTTTGTCCCGGCAGAGTAGGAGATGGACCCTTCGCCCGCAGGTCTCCAGAAGAAGGAGAGGAATCAGGGTTATTACGAAGGTTAGGGTTATTAATGGGTAAATTGTTTGGAGGTGGCGCCGGCATAAATTTATATTTTTATTTTGTAAATTATTTTATTGTATTATATTCAAGAATCTAATCTGATAATAGTTCCTGCACGATCTTGCTCACCATTCCGCCGTCTGCTTTCCCCTTCAATTTGGGCATCAAACCTCCCATCACCTTGCCTAAATCTTGGGGAGATGCCGCCTTTACTTCACTAATCGTCTCTTTTACCATCTTCTCTATCTCTGCCCGAGAAAGCATTGCGGGCAAATAATGCTCTAAAATCTTAATTGCCTCCTTCTCAGTTGCAGCCTCCTCTTTGCGCCCCGCTTTTTCCCACTCTGAAAGAGCCTCCTTTCGCATCTTTACCTCTCTTTTAATAATACCAATCACGTCTTCTTCCGACAAACCTTCTCGCTTGCGAGCGATCTCCTCGTTCTGGAGAGTGCTCTTCAGCATAGCCAAAACAGCCGCCTTCTCCTTATCTTTTTTAAGGTAGGCCTGCTTAAAATCCTCCTCGATTTGTTCTTTAATATTCATTAACGTCGCCTTCTTTTGTGAACAAACTCCATCTCTTTGCCTATCTTTCTCAAATATTCTTTCTCTTTGGCAATCTTGGCGCACCGAATCGCGCTTTCTTTGACCTTCTTTTTGCTTTTGGGCCGCGCGTAAAATCTGATTTTTCGCGCTTGAACTAAAATACCGCTCTGCTGCACCTTGCGGTTAAATCTACGAAGAAGGCTGGACAGAGATTCAGATCCTTTCTTTTTAACTTCGATCAAGTGTATTCACCTCCCTTTTGAAATTATGAATTATGTATGATGAATGATGCCACCCTTCGCTCCTGAACTGAATAATTTAGGAGCTTTGAATGGTCACCCTGGTTATATAGGGTGGAATTTGGAAGAAGGAAGAAGCTGGTTAGTATAAATCATAATAACACTGATTAGCTGCTTTGGTCAAACTATTTCCATCCTCCCAGCAAATGCAAATGGAGGTGTGAAACCACCTGGCCGCCGCCCGGACCGCAGTTAAAGATTAATTTATAACCAGCACTAATGCCCTTTTCCTTTGCAATCTTCTGGGCCGTGAAAATAAGTTCTGAAACCAAAGGAGCATCTTCTGCCTTTAATTTCTGGATTGACTCAATGTGTTTTTTGGGCACAATTAAAATATGGACCGGCGCCTTGGGATTAATATCAGAAAAAGCGATCAAATTTTTACCGCGATGCACTAGGTCGGCCTTGTGTTTTTCCTGCACAATGTCACAAAAAATACACATCTTACGAATTGTGCTAATTAATCTCTTGTTTTGTTTTTGGTCAAAAACTGCCTCTAACACCGCCTTCTACCCTGCTCTTGGCAGGGGTTAACCGCTGGCAAGCCAGCGTAGAATTTATTTCTTTCTGGCTCTCTTCAATCTTCTTTTAATCTCTCCTGCCACCTTCTTAATATCAACAAGCTCCTGGACACCCGTCTCCATATCCCGCACCAAAATCGCCCCCTCTAAAGCCTCTTTCTGTCCCAAAATCAAAGCCAGTTTGACTTTAAGACGATTGGCTACTCTTAATTGAGACCCAAGACTATCTCGCGAGAAAGAGGCGGCGATTGGAATCCCTTTTCGGCGCAGCTCCTCAAAAAGGCCCAATGCTTTCCTTTTGGCTAGCTCTCCCAGTTGAGCCAAAAAAATCTGCGGCCCAGGTGAAGAGGGAATGCTTATCCCCTCTTCCAATAATTTTGAAATGATTCTTTCCACGCCGCAGGAAACCCCTACTGCCGGCGTTGGCTCTCCTCCTAATTCTTCAATTAAATCATCATACCTCCCCCCGCCAGCCAAAGCAGCCTGCCGCGAACCCGCGCCCTTTTTAATATTGGAAGGCCAAATTTCAAAAACGGTTTTAGTATAATAATCCAAACCCCTCACTAACTTGGGATTAAAATTATAGGGGATTTCCAACTGATCAAGGTGCTCCAGCACTTCCTTGAAGTGGTTATGGCATTCTTTGCACAGAGAATCAATCAAAACCGGCGCCTGATTAGAAAGGCGCTGACATTTCTCTTCCTTGCAATCCAAAAGGCGCAGCGGATTTGCCCTCAAACGCCGCTTACAGTCAGCACAAAGTTTACTAGTCTGACCCTGATAATAGCTCACTAGATTCTGTTTGTAATCCGCACAGCAATTAGCGCACCCTACGCTATTAATCTGCACGGTCACATCCGAAAGCCCCAAGTCCTTCAAAAGAACAATAGTGATCAAAACCATCTGCGCGTCAGAGGCAGGAGAGGCAGATCCTAAAACCTCAAAACCGAATTGATAAAACTGCCTCTGCCGGCCGGCTTGCGGCTGATCATATCGGAACATCGGACCGAAATAATACAGCTTCACAGGCTGCGGATTCCTGGCAAGGCCGTGTTCAACGTAGGCCCTTGCCACTCCGGCTGTGTTTTCTGGCCGGAGCGCAATCGCTCCTCCGCCTCTGCCTCTCAAACTGAACATCTCTTTATCAACAATATCCGTTCCCAAACCCACTCCCCGCACAAAAAGATTGGCGTCTTCAATAATCGGAGTATCGATCCGGCTGAAATTGTAGCTTCGGGCTAAATCGCGAACCGCGCCCCGGACCAGATCCCAGCAAGGCTGCTCATCAGGCAAAATATCCTTGGTCCCTTTAACCGTCTTAAATGATGACCGTCTTCTGCGGACAGGCTCTTGAATTTTTGCTTTTGTTTGTTTTTTGCGAGGCATGAGTTTAGTGCAAAGTTAAAAGTTCAAAGTTCAAAGTTATAATTAAAATTTCTACTTTAAATCCTGCAAGAAGCTGGGGTAATCAAACTTAGTGATTCTATTGGCGGGCCAAGCCCGAATCCAAGCCCGGCCAATTATATCATCTTTATTTACCGGGCCGAAAACCCGCGAATCTGAACTTGCCCCTCTGTTGTCTCCTAAAACAAAATATTCGCCCGCTCCCAGCATAAGATCAATACTGCCTGGTGTACGGGACAAGTTGTACAAATAATCAGATTCATTCAAGACAAAGCCGTCTGGGTGAAGAGAATTGAAAATTGTTATCTGACCGCCGGAAATCTTAATTCGTTCGCCCGGCAAACCGATAATCCTCTTGATATAATACTGGGAGGGCTCCTTGGGGTAACGAAACACGACTACCTCTCCCCGTTCCGGGCTCCCCAGATTATAACTTAATTCGTCAACAATCAGGTATTCACCATCTTCAAAATTGGGCTCCATTGAAGCGCCCTTCACAAAAAATGGCTGAATCAAAAAATAACGGACCGGCAGAACAATCGCCAAAGATATTGCCACAACTTTGGTAATTTCCCAAATAAAACGCCCTAGTCTCCAAACTAAACCCCTTTTTTCCAGTCCTTGTTCTTCTGCTTGAGACATTTAGTATGCTTTGTGATTTAGATAATTTTGCATTTGAATTATAACATAAACAATATGGAAAAGCAAAAAAGCATTCTGCTTGCCCGCCGAAGCTCGTGAGCGAAGGCAGGCCTGTCCGCCTTGACTCGCCTTATCCTCATCTTATATAATACATCTGTAAGATATTAAGATATCATTAGATATCGAAAGATATTGAACAATATTTTCAAGTACCAATGTACTAATCAATTTTCAATTTTCAAGTACCAATGTACTAATCAATTTTCAATTTACAAGTACCAATTTTCAATAACCAATGAATAAATTTTCAAACAAAACAATTTTCGCAGGTTTGAAAATTAAATCATTGAAAATTGGGATTTGATTGAAAATTGGTACTTGTAAATTGGTAATTATGTAAATTGGTAATTCAAATCTTTGGTGTATGAAAAATTTTTACCAGACTTATCACAACAACAATTTGGAACTGACCCCTCCCGACCTAGAAGATCCAATAGAGCAAAGGCCGGAAAAGCCTAAAACACATTGGTTTAGAAAGGTGCTCTTAATCTTAGGAATTATTATTGTCGTTGGGGGCATCCTCTTCTCTTATCGAATTTTTTCCGCCAGCAAAAAAATATTCTTAGGCAAAGACGAAAATTCTATTCTGAACCAGATCAAAAGATTGATCTTGTCGGAAGAAGAAATCTTAAACCAAGAAGAAAGGATCGATATCCTCCTAATCGGCATCCGCGGCGTTGGCCATAATAAAGATCAGGGCGGCGGGCCTTTCCTGGCAGACACGATTATGATCTTGAGTCTCAAGCCCCAAACCAAGGAAGTGGCTATGCTCTCAATTCCACGTGATCTTTGGATTGAGACCGCGAACTACGGCCAAATGAAAATAAACGCCACCTATGCTTATGGTTTAAGAGAAAATTCGCGAGAGGGCGGATCCCGCCTTTTAAGTCAAACCGTCGAGAAGATAGCCGGTATCCCGATTGACTACTATCTGCTTGTGGACTTTACCGGCTTTGAGCAAGCGATTGACACCATCGGCGGGATTGATCTAGTCGTAGATCAGCCCTTCACTGATTATCTCTATCCCACCTGGGACTATGAATATCAAACCATTTCCTTTCAAGCTGGACCGCAGCATATGGACGGCGACAAAGCTTTAAAGTTCGTCCGCTCCAGGCACGGAACCAATGGCGAGGGCTCTGATTTCGCTCGCAGCAGACGACAGCAGAAAGTCTTAGCCGCAACTAAAGACAAAATCTTTTCTATTGGCACGATCCTAAATCCTTTGAAGCTTGCTAAACTGATTGATTCAATGGGGAACCATTTAATCACAAATTTGGATTTGGGCAAAGCCAAAGAACTGATCCAGCTCTCTAAGCAGATCGAACTGGATAAAATCAAGAACAGGGTTTTAGACGATAGTCCGGACGGCCTCTTGGTTGCCTCTCGCAGTAATGCAGGAGCTTCTATTCTCGTGCCGCGGGCCGGTAATTTTGAGGAAATCCAAAGTCTGGCCCAAAATATTTTTAATTCGGAAAACCAGAACCAAGCTACTAAAGCAGTTGGGAAAGAACCAGACGACGACAAAGTCAAAATTCAAGTAAGGAATGGAACTGACATCGTCGGTTTAGCCGACAAGGTGGCTTTAGAGCTAGAAGCGGAGGGCTATCAAATAGTAGGGGTTCTGAATGCTGATTCCCATGACTATGAAAAAACCGTAATCTTTGATCACACCGAAGGAAGCAAAGAGGAGGCCTTGAAGGACCTCAAGACAGAACTAGACGCTAACGTATCGGCAGGAAAAAACTTCTTTCTTGATCAATCAGAAGCCGGACCGGGAGATGAAGCCGACTTTGTGATTGTTTTGGGTTATGACCAGGAACTCTAAAAAACAAAAACCTATGGACTTAATCGTAGGACTTGGCAACCCTGGGGGAAAATACAAAGCGAGTCGACATAATGTCGGTTTTTTTGTAGTCCAGGCGCTCAAAAAAAAATTAGACTTCCCTGCTTTTACGGTCCGAAAAAAATTTAAAGCCAAAATCTCTAAAAAAGATAACCTGATTCTAGCAAAACCCCAAACCTATATGAACAACTCCGGCCAAAGTGTCGCTGCCCTGGTCAACTTCTATAAACTGAAACCGGAAAACCTCTGGGTAATCCACGACGACATTGACATCAGTTCAGGTAAATTCAAAATTCAAAAAAACATAAGCTCTGCCGGGCATAAGGGCGTCCAATCGATTATAGACTCGCTGGGCACCCACGCCTTTCACCGCCTGCGGATAGGAATCAAGCCCGAAACCCCAAGCAGGATACCAACCGAGAAATTTGTTCTCCAAAAACTGCCCTTCAACGAAAAAATTAAAATAAAAAAAACAACCCAGGAAGCCCTGGGGGAGTTAATTTTCAATTTCCAAATCCCAATTTCCAATCAATAACCAAGCTTCTTGTTATTTGAAAATTGGAAATTGGTCATTGGAAATTAAAAAAAATATCCTCCACTATCCCACTTGTAAGTCTAAAATTCAGAAAGTCACGAGGACCCGAACTTTATGTTGACAGTTACTCGTAAAAAGTCTAAGGAGGGATTGGCTTTCTACTTTCACCACTTGCAAGCGGGATAGTAAAGAATATATAATTCCCGATATAGCGGCAAATCGAATAAGCTTAGCATAAGGAGAAAGCCCTGTCAATCAAGTACCCCAAAAAATCTTCGATTTTCCGGGGACCCCAAGCAATAAATTTGGCTAAAACTAGATACTTGGCCTTGGTCCCGGAAGAAGCAAAACCCTGGCTCTTGATCCACTCCCCCCTCTTTTGGCAAGGGGCTTCTCTTCTATTAGTCAAAAATCCAAGAATTTGGTTTAAGCGAATTAAATTCTGGCTTGAAAATACGGCTCAAAAAAGACAAAAGCAAATTCTGAAACTGATTCCAGAGCTAACAACAGGCAGAGAGGGATTATCCCTATTATCGCTCCTAAAAGAAAATCAAAACTGCCTGATCGTGGCGCCGATTAAAATTCTGGAGGTAAAACTGCCCGCGCCTCAAGAATTGGAAAAAGCAGGATTGGTCCTTGAAAAAGGAGAAAAAATTAATCTGCCAAAATTGATTGGCTTCCTTTTGAGTGCTGGCTACCAAAAAGAAAAAAGGGCGCTTATCCCAGGCAACTTTGCCCGCCGGGGAAATATCTTGGAGATCTTCCCTTTCTTCCAAAAACACTGTATTTGGATTGAACTGTTTGGCAACAAAGTCGAAACAATCAGGTCCCCAAAAAACAACAATGAAGCCCTAAAAGGTTCGCTTCACAAGCCCGCGGGGAAAAAATGGAACAATAGAATAACCATTCTCCCGGCAAGGATCAAAAAGCCGCAAGGCAGTATTTTGGACTGGCTCGCTCCTCAAGCAAGAGTAATCCTTAACGAACCAGAAAACCTTTTAAAAAATAAATTGAAGCAGAATTTAATTATTTTCCAGGCCTTTCCGCCTTCGCTCAATAGGCTTCGGCGGACAAGCCCGCCAAAAACGAAAAACAGCCGCGAATTTCAGTTTAAAAATCCTCCTCTCTTTTTTGGCAATCAAGACAAATTCTGGACAGCGATCCGCCGCTTTAAAAAAAATAAATACAGGATCTTTGTCTCCACAAAAAAACTTAAAAAAGAAAATCTCAAAACCGACTGCTCCTTGATACCGATTAAACTCCAAAGAGGTTTCCAAAATGACCAAGCAAAAGTCCTGGTCCTCACCGACACGGAAATCTTTGGGCATTGGCGCCGGTCATCCCGCCAGCCGCGCTACCAGATTGATTACGAATTTATCGCCGGCCTTGTCTCGGGGATGCACGTAGTCCACCTCAATCACGGCATCGGCCTGTTCCGCGGCATGGTCCAAAAGGAAATTAACGGAATCACGCGGGAATATTACTTGCTTGAATACGCCCAAGGCGACAAACTCTTTCTGCCGATTGATCAAGCTGACCGGATCGCCCGCTATCTGGGGCGGGCTAATCCCCCGATCCACCGCCTGCACGGAGCCCTCTGGCACCAAATCAAAAGACAGGTCGAAGAAGACGCGAAAAAAATGGCCGAGGAATTGCTTAAAATCCAGGCCAAGCGCCAAACCCAAAAAGGCTTCGTCTTTGGAGTAGATACCCCTGCCCAGAGAAAATTTGAAAATTCCTTTCCCTACCCGGAAACCCCTGACCAAGAAAAGGCGATCCAAAAGGTTAAAAAAGATATGGAAAGCGATAAACCGATGGACCGCTTGATTTGCGGCGATGTCGGCTTTGGTAAAACCGAAATCGCGATGCGCGCGGCCTTCAAAGCGCTGAATAACGGGAAACAGGTTTGTCTCCTCGCGCCGACCACCATTCTCGCCCAGCAACACCTAGGCACCTTCCGAGAAAGATTCAAAAAATTCTCCTCTAAAATTGAACTTTTGAGCCGCTTCCAGTCAAAATCAGAACAAAAAAGAATTGTCAAAAAACTTTCCCAAGGCAAAATAGAGATCATAATCGGCACTCACCGTCTCCTCTCGCGCGATGTTAACTTCGAAAACCTAGGCCTCCTGATTATTGACGAAGAACAGAGATTCGGCGTCCGCCATAAAGAAAAACTAAAACAGCTGCGCGCCAATCTGGACATCCTAACCCTTTCCGCCACCCCGATCCCCCGCACCCTCCATTTGGCCCTCTCTGGTTTGCGGGAAGTCAGCCCAATTAAAACTCCCCCCGCGGGCCGGAAGTCGGTCAAAACATATGTTAAATTGCGCAAAGATGATATTATAAAAAAAGCAATCGATTTTGAACTGAAACGAAAAGGCCAAGTCTACTACCTTTACAACAAAGTAGAAACTATTCTCGCCCAGGCTAAAAAAATCCAGAAATTAGCGCCGCGGGCGCGAATTGACATTGCCCACGGCAGACTGTCTGATCATGACCTCTCTTCGGTGATGCACGAATTCGATCAAGGCCGGATTGACATTCTGGTCGCCACCACGATCATTGAAAACGGGCTGGACCTGCCCAATGTTAATACCTTGATTGTCCACAACAGCCCCAATTTTGGCCTCTCCCAGCTCTATCAGATCCGGGGCCGAATTGGCCGAGGAACACGCCAGGCCTACGCTTATCTCCTCTATCAAAGAGAAAAACTTCCTGCTAACGCCCGGGAGCGGCTCTCTGCCCTGCTCGCCCTGCAAGGCCTTGGCTCCGGCTTCAATATCGCTCTGCGCGATCTTGAAATACGCGGCGCCGGCAATATCCTGGGCCGCAAACAGTCTGGCAGTGTCAATTCCGTGGGTCTCCACCTCTATACCGAACTGCTCAAACAGACAATTTCCGAACTTACTACCGGCAAAAAGGCAAAACCCGTCTTGGAAGTAAGCATTGATCTGCCGCTTCCCGCTCGGATTCCTCCTTCTTTTATTTCAAGCGAGAAAAAAAGACTCACTGCCTACCATTGCTTGAGCCGAGCAAAAAATTTCCCGGAAATCCGCCGCCTCAAAAATAAAATTGAAGGCAAGTACGGTCTTCTGCCCCTGGAATTTAAAAATCTTTTTGAGATTTTAAAAATAAAAATCCTTGCCCGGAGAGCAAGAATTAAAACAATTGACACGATTAACGTCTTTGGCTTGGATCATCAATCCAGAAAAAGGATCGTCCTGGATTTTGTAGAAACACCGGAAAGCAATACTTTGGATCAACTCTTTAAGACAAACCCCGCCTGGATCATCAGCGAAACCGAAGGCCCTTGCCGGCTCAAAATTGATTTTTCTTCCTTAGGTAAGAATTGGCTTAAAAAATTAAAACAAAATCTTAAAATACTGGCCAACTAAAAAAACGTCACCGAGCCGCTATCTTGCCACCCCCCTCCCTTAATTGTCAAAAAGCCATGGAATCTGTCAGCCAATATTACCACGGTTTTAACCTCATCCCCGGTGTGGGCCCTCTTTGTTTCAAAAAATTGCTCTCTTATTTCCCCGATTTAGAACAAGCCTGGTTTGCTCCTCTCTTGGAACTCAAGCGGGCAGGGCTAGAAGAAAAAGAAGCAAGACAAATCATATCCGCACGTTCTGGAATTAATCCCGCAGAAGCACTCCAGAAGGTTCGACAACAAGGAATCAAGATCATTACGATTCAAAACAAAAAGTATCCAAAAAGTTTGAAAGAAATTTACGACCCGCCCGCCCTCTTGTATTTAAAAGGAGAAATCAAGAAACCCGGCAATATCTATCTAAGCGTGGTCGGCACGCGGAAGCCGACCAGCTACGGACGGCAGGTAACCTTCCAAATCGTCGGACTCCTCTCCCAAATCAAAATCAGCATTGTCTCCGGTCTCGCCCTGGGCATTGACGCCCTCGCCCATCAGGCCTGTCTTTCCTTTGCCGGCCACACGATCGCTGTTTTAGGAAGCGGCATTGATGATCAGTCAATCTATCCGCGCACTAACTTTAAGTTGGCCCAAAGAATTTTAGGACACGGCGGCGCCTTAATCTCGGAATATCCTCCCGGCGCCCCGGCCCGAAAACAAAACTTTCCCCAGCGCAACCGGATCATCGCCGGCTTGTCCCGCGGCCTCCTGGTCATTGAGGCGGCGGAAAGAAGCGGGACTTCGATCACTGCCCGCGCCGCCTTGGATCAGAATCGCGACATTTTCGCGATCCCGGGCTCAATCTATAATCCCTATTCCCGCGGCACCAACAACCTGATTAAAATGGGCGCAAAATTGGTATCAGACACCCAAGACATCCTAGACGAGCTCAATCTAAACCTCTCTTTAAAAACTTCCAAAACAATCCAAAAGCCGAGCGCCACCCAAGAAGAGGCCATAATTTTAAAATATCTCTCCCAAGAACCAACCCATATCAACGAAGTAATCAGGAAGGGTAAATTTAGTTCCGGGCAAGTATCCACAATCTTGACACTCCTAGAAATGAAAGGTATGGTCCGCAATGTTGGGTCAGGAAACTATATCATTAATCAGTTAACGAATTTATGAAAAAACTCGTGATTGTCGAATCCCCGACCAAAGCAAATACAATTTCTCGCTTTTTGGATTCTAGTTTCCGCGTCGAATCATCCTATGGCCATATCCGGGACTTGCCAAAAAAGGGGTTAGGGGTCAATACCCGGAAAAACTTTGAGCCTGAATACGTAATCCCAGAAGAAGCAAAAAAACAAGTCAAAAAACTAAAAGATCTAGCCGCCAAGTCAAAAGAAATATATCTAGCCACTGACGAAGACCGCGAGGGCGAAGCGATCTCCTGGCACTTAACCTATGCTTTGAAGCTTGACCCAAAAAAAATCCAAAGAATCGCTTTTCACGAAATAACCCGGAGGGCTGTTTTAGCTTCCTTCAAAAAACCGCGCCAGATTAATATGAACCTGGTTGACGCCCAGCAGGCCAGAAGAATTTTGGATCGGCTGGTCGGGTACAAACTCTCCCCTTTTCTTTGGCGCAAAGTGGCAAGAGGCCTCTCTGCCGGCCGAGTCCAATCAGCCGCCCTGCGCTTGATTGTTGACCGTGAAAAGAAAATCAAAAAATTCAAATCTGAAGAATACTGGACCCTGGAAGCAAATCTGCAAAAAAGAAGAAAAGCTAAACCAAAAACGGAAGATGTCTTCCGCGCCCTCCTTACCAAACAGAATGGGAAGCTTTTAGGAAAACTGGGGCTTAAAAACAAAAGGAGGGTCCAGGAAATTGTGAGGTCCCTCAAGAAAGCCCGCTTTACGGTCTGCAAGGTTGAGCGGAAAGAAATCAAAAAATCTCCCTTGCCGCCGTTTACCACCTCCACCCTGCAGCAAACAGCCGCGGGGACATTAGGGTTTTCAACCAAACAGACAATGTATTTAGCGCAAAAGCTTTATGAAGGAATCAAGCTTAATAAAGGAGAAGCAGAGGGCTTAATCACCTATATGCGCACCGATTCAACAAACCTCGCTAAAAAGGCAGTGTCAGAGATCCGCAATCAAATCAAAAAACAATTTGGTCCCAAATACCTGCCCAGGGACCCTCGCATTTATAAAACCAAATCAAAGCTCGCGCAAGAAGCCCACGAAGCGATCCGCCCCACTGAACCAAAAAGCTTGCCCCCCGAAAAAGTAAAACCCTTTCTTGACGCTAGACAGTATAAGCTCTACGAACTAATCTGGAAACGGACGATCGCCTGCCAGATGCAAGAAGCGATTATCGACTCCACGAAAGTGGACATACAGGCTCGCGACCATACCTTCCGCGCCGAGGGAGCGATCGTCAAATTTGACGGTTTTACCAAAGTCTATCCGTCCTCAACCAAAGAGAACATCCTCCCCGTTTTAAAAAAGGGCGAGATCGTCGACCTTAAAAAACTTCTCCCAAACCAGCACTTCACTGAACCGCCGGCGCGCTACGGCGAGGCAACCCTGGTCCGCGCTCTTGAAGCAAACGGGATTGGCCGCCCCTCCACCTACGCGGCGATCATTTCCACGATCCAGGCGCGCGGTTATGTAGAAAAAAAGGAAAAAAAACTTCACCCTAAAGAAATCGGAATCGTAGTCAACGATGTCTTGGTCCGGCATTTCCCCCAGATCGTTGATCTCAAATTTACCGCCAAGATCGAAAATGACCTAGACGCGATTGCTCAAAATAAAAAGGAATGGGTGCCGGTCGTGCGCGAATTCTATGACCCCTTTCTTAAAAACCTAAAGAAAAAAGAAAAACAAGTGCAAAAAAAAGATATTGCCGAAACCAAAACCCGCAAAAAATGCCCCAAGTGCGGCAAGAAGCTTGTGATCAAACTCGGCCGCTTTGGCAAATTCTTAGCCTGTACTGGTTTTCCAGAATGTAAACACACAAAGCCCTTAGGCGAAGAAAAGACCCTCGCTAAAGCAATCGGTGCCAAGAAATGCGAGAAATGCGGCAAGGCAATGGTGCTCCGACACGGCCGGTTTGGCCCTTTCCTCGGTTGTTCTGGATATCCTGATTGTAAAAACATCAAGTCGATTGAAAAGAAGACTGGCGTCACCTGCCCCAAATGTGAAAAGGGAGATATTATCGAAAAGCGCAGCAAGAAAGGCCGAACCTTCTATGCCTGCAATCAGTATCCTAAATGCGAGTTCGCGCTCTGGAGCAAACCCACCGGCAAGAAATGTCCCGAATGCGGCAGTCTAATGGTCTATGGCAAAGAAAAAACAGAAGTCTGCAGCAATAAAGAATGTGGATCTGTGAGTTGACGGGTTGACGGATTTAAAGATTAAAAAAAGCGTCTTCGTCTTAAAAGGAGATTAACCTATCTGTTGTTTCCTTTAATTAGACGCTGTTTTTTAACTATTTTGCGCGACACGATATCGTTACCCAAAATCACTTCTTGATTACCTTTTCCAAAAGCCCTTCAAGTTCTTCCGGAGAATAAAATTCAATGTAGATCTTTCCAATCCGGCCGTCGCGGGTAACCTTAACCCGCGTGTCCAAAAATCCTTCAAGCTTCTCCTCCGCCTCTACTAAAATCGGTTCTCTCGGCTTCCTTTTGCGCGGCCGCCGCTTCCGATATTTCCGCAAAAGTATTCTTGCATCTGCACCGTTTAAACCCTCCTTGATAATTCTTCTGTAAAAAACCATCTGTTTTTCCTGATTCCTAACCTCTAAAAGCGCCTTGGCCTGATCCTCGGAAAGCATGCCTTCTCTTAATCCTTTTTGAATCGTAAGCGGCAGTTTTAGGAGACGGAGATAATTGCTGATTGTCGGTCTCTTCTTTCCGACTCTTTCTGCCACCTCCACATGACTTAAGCCGAATTTGTCAACCAGTGCCTTATAGCCCAAGGCCTGTTCAACCGGATTCAAATTCTCCCGCTGTACATTCTCAATCAAACTCATCTCCAAGCTCTGCTTCATATCACTCTCTCTAATAACCGCCGGCACCCTTTCCAGCCCGGCTAGCTTTGCCGCCTCCAAGCGCCGCTGACCAGCGATCAAGGTGTTGTTCTGATCAATCACCAATGGCTGAAGCAGGCCGTAAAGCTTAATCGAATCAGCCAATTCCAGCAATTTATCTTCTTCAATCCTCTGACGGGGCTGATTAGGATTAGGCTTAATCGCTGAAATCGCAATCTCTCGCATTATCTGCTTGCCCGACTGCGAGACGGGTGCCTTGTCTTCAGTCTCCTCGACTTTATTAGGAATTAAGGCGGACAATCCCTTGCCCAAACCAAGTTTTTGCATAAATTTGAATTTATAATTTTAAATTTTAAATTCTTAATCAATGTTTAATTTTTAATGATTTAATTTTTAAACAAGATAAATTTGGAATAATAGGATGTTTAAAAATTAAAAATTAGGTCATTAAAAATTCAATAAAAATTAAGAATTAAGAATTAAGAATTATTCTCCCCCCATCTCCATAACCTCCTCTGTCAGGTGCTTGTAAGCACGCGCGCCCTTGCACATCGGCTCGTAGTTTAAAATCGCCTGGCCAAAGCTCGGGGCTTCCGCCAATCTCACATTACGGGGAATGATTGTCTCAAAAACCTTGTCCGGAAAGTTCCTTTGGACCTCGCAGACCACATCAGCGGCAATCCGCGTTTTCCGATCCCGCATCGTTAAAACAATGCCCAAGATATTCAAATCAGGATTTAGGTTCTTTTGGACAAGATCAATGGTGTAAAGAAGTTCAGAAAGTCCTTCCAGGGCATAATACTCACACTGGACTGGAATCATAACACTCTGGCAAGCGGTCAGGGCATTGATCGTTAAAATTCCCAAAGAAGGAGGGGAATCAATAATGATATAGTCGTAGTCTTGCTTTGCCGGCTCTAAAAATTTCTTTAACAAAAACTCGCGCTCGGGCACAGAGACCAATTCGATCGAAGCGCCAGCCAGATCAGAAGAGGCGGGCGCAATATGCATATCGGGAGAGGAGCTTTGATATAGAATATCGGACAAAGCCGCCCGCCCGCACAAAACATCATAAATGTTTTGTTTTAGCCCTTTCTTATTAATCCCTAAGCCCGAAGTGGCATTGCCTTGCGGGTCTAAATCGCAAAATAAAATCTTCTTGCCAAAATCAGCTAAATAAGAAGCAAGATTAACCGCGGTTGTGGTCTTGCCCACGCCTCCTTTTTGATTAACCAAAGCAATGATTTGCGCCATTTTATCCTTTTTGTTTTAATCTATTCGCTTTGTTTCTATCTTATCATAAAATCTCCAATTGACAAAGTCAAGTGAAAAAAGATATATTTTAAAGGAACGGGGATGTGCTGGAACTGGTAGACAGGATGGTTTCAAAAACCATTGGGCTTTCAAAGTCCGTGAGGGTTCAAATCCCTCCATCCCCACCAATTGATAAATATGCTATATCGTATGAGCCTCAAGCCCGTGTGGGTTCAACTCCCACCCGCGGCACCACCGAGAAAAAGTCAATGATTTGGAGGTCGCCTCGCTTCGCTCGGCGACCAAATTATACGGGATTTTCCAGTCAAAATTTAATTTTTGGTTTTGTGTCCCGCAGAGCGGAACTGTAAAAGAAAATTTTTATAAAAGTCGAAATAATCATTTAATTAAAAAGTGAAATTTATGGATAATCAACCCAAATTTTCAAATAAAAGAATTTCTACACCTGTAGGAATTTTTATTATTGTTCTAGTTACACTTTTGGCCGGAGGGATTTTAGCCTGGCAATATTTGGAAGCGCCAGAAGGGAAAGCTCCTTCGGTTCCTGCAGATGAAAAACCATCAACAATTACAAAAACGGGACGAGTTTATGTTTTTGGAAATGAACCTTTTACAAAATTAGGTTTAGAGATCGAGGGAGAAAAAACTTATTGTCTAATTGGTCCACTTGAAGATGAGTTGTGGAATCTTCAAAATACGACATTAACTATCGAAGGAAACATTGTTGAGGAGTATTTCTGTCGATCCGAAGGGAAAACAATTAATGTTATATCTTACTCACCGATTAAAGAAGAGCCGAAGGCAGAGATAAAAACATATTGCGAGGATCTCCTTGATGAAATTAACAAAAAAATCACAGAGTTAAATAAAAGTTGCTCAGCTGATAAGGATTGTATTGTGGCGGAGCTGTTGTCGGAAAATAAATTAGGAGGAACTGATTTAACCTGCATAAACAAAGGGGAAAGTGCGGAAGAAATTAGAAATCTCCAGGAATTGCGACACCAGAAATGTGAAGAATTTATGCCGGAACTACTGATTTCCATTAAGCCTTTTTATGGTTGCGAATGCAAAAATAATTTTTGTTCTGATTCAGCAGATTGAAGGTGGTATCTTGACGCCGATTTTAAGCAAGAAATTCATTGGCATCCCTCCGGTTTTGGTTCTGGTTGCTTTGTTTGTTGGCGGAAAACTCTGGGGCTTTTTAGGAGCGCTCCTGGCTATCCCTTTGGCCGGCATATTGTTTGAATTTCTTAGGGATTTCCTGAAAAAGCGAAAAGACGCAAAAGCAGTAGTTTTGTAAGATATATTAAGATATATTAAGATATATCTATTCTATATATCGTTGCGACTCCGATTGGAAATCTCAAAGAAATCAGCCCCCGAGCTTTAGAAGTGTTGCAGGGGGTTGATTTAATTTTGTGCGAAGATACCAGGGTAACTAAAAAATTGTTAGGCCGCTATAAAATAGTCACTCCCACGCTTTCTTATCACCAGCACAGCAAATTAAAAAAAGTTGACTATATTTTGAAACTTTTAGAGAGAGGGAAGAATTTAGCCCTGGTTTCTGACGCCGGCACGCCCGGCATCTCCGACCCGGGCAACAAACTAATTAAACAATGTTTACAACCCGACCTTAAACATAGTGTGAAGATTATGCCGGTGTCTGGGCCGTCGACAGTAACAGCTGCAGCTAGTATTTCCGGTTTTCCAATGGACAAGTTTCTGTTTTTAGGGTTTCCGCCAGCCAAGCGCAAGCGCAAGAAGTTTTTTGAACAGGTCGTAGCTTCAAAATACCCGGTCATTTTGTATGAATCACCGCACAGAATTTTAAAAACCCTTAATGAATTGGCTGTCATTCTGAGCGTTAGCGAAGAATCCCGACAAATAATGGTTTGCCGCGAACTAACCAAAAAATTTGAAACAACCTACCGCGGCACCCCAGCAGAGGTTGCAAATAAAATAAAAAGTGGTAAGGTAAGAGGAGAATTTGTGGTTATAGTCCATAAAGAATAATTCTAGGAGGTGAAAGCAATGTTTCTGTTCACTTGGCCAAAGTTATTTGCCTCTTTGTTCGTAGCTGCTTTGATTCTATGGCGCACAACGAAGCAACCATGGGACATTATGCAAAGAGTTGGATCGGCTCTTATCATATTATCGCTTGTCTGCCTAGTCGATAAAGTATTCATCTGGGGAGCTATTGCTGGTGCTGCCATAATTGTCGGAGGATGGGTAGTACAGTACATTAAAAATCCAGAAGAATTGTAGCACCTTCACAAATACAATGTTTAACTTGCGACGTCAAACATATCAAAAATAAGCGCTGACAAGATTGTCAGCGCTTCTTTATTTCAACTGGAAATTATCAAAAAATATGATAGAATGGATTTAATGAAAAAGTTCTATATTCCCACCAGTATTGTTTATACAAATCGGATTCCCCATGTTGGATTTGCTTTGGAGATTATCCAGGCAGATGTTTTGGCTCGGTATCACCAAGTTTTGGGGGAGGAGGTATTATTTTCCACAGGCACAGATGAGCATGGCACGAAAAATGCCCAGGCAGCTAAACAAGCTGGCAAGAGCCCAAAAAAAAGGCTGTTTTTTAATTAAAATAAAAGCAGGGGTTTAATATATTCAACCCCTGCTCTAAATAATCTAAATAAAAGGTTGGATTATTGATCAATCCCTGGTACGGGAAAATCTTGGCAGAAATCCTTAATTTCGCGAGCGATCTTCTTTAAGCTTGCCTTGCGGCCCTTTGCTTTAATCGCGCGGTCAATCCAGGCCGCGATCTTCTTCATCTCGGGTTCTGCCATCCCGCGGCTGGTGACAGCCGGCGTCCCGATCCTGACTCCTGACGGATCGAACGGCGAACGGGGATCAAAGGGAACCATGTTTTTGTTTAAAGTGATCCCGGCCTGCTCTAAAGTGTGCTCCGCCCGCTTGCCCGTAATCTTTTTATTGGTTAAATCGAGAAGCATCAAATGAGTATCCGTGCCTCCGGACACCAGATCAAATTTCAAAGCAATCAAAGCGCGAGCTAAGATTTTGGCATTCTTAATAATCTGGCGGCAATAGGTTTTAAATTCCGGCTCTTGCGCCTCGCCAAAAGCAACTGCTTTAGCAAGATTAATATGATTATGCGGCCCGCCCTGCATCCCCGGAAAAACCGCGCGGTCAATCGCTTTTGCCCACTTGCGCTTACACATAATCATCGCCCCCCGCGGTCCGCGCAGGGTCTTGTGGGTCGTGGTTGTAACCACGTCAAAATAGGGAACGGGATTGGGATGCAAGCCGGCCGCGATCAAACCCGCGATATGCGAGATATCAGCCATTGAGATCGCGCCGACCTCGTCCCCGATTTCTTTGAACTTTTTAAAATCAATCTTGCGCGGATAAGCGGTATAGCCGGAAATAATCAAATCCGGTTTTTCTTCTCTAGCCAAAGCTCGGACCTTGGCATAAGAAATCCGGCCGCTCCGCTCCACGCCGTAAGAGGCCACTTCGTAAGCTTTGCCGGAGAAATTAACTTTGTGACCGTGGGTTAAGTGGCCGCCGTGGGCTAGACTTAAACCCATGATCTTGCCCCCCAAAGGCACCAAGGCCCAATAAACCTCAAGATTTGCCGGCGAACCAGAATAAGGCTGAACATTAACATGTTCGGCGCCAAATAACTGCTTGGCGCGCCGGATTGCGAGCTTTTCTGCCTGATCAATATACTGATTGCCGCCATAATAGCGCTTCCCGGGATAACCTTCGGAATATTTGTTGGTCAAAACCGAACCCATTGCCGCCAAAACCGCTTTTGACACGTAATTCTCTGAAGCAATCAATTCAATGCCATTCTTTTGTCTTTGGATCTCACCCTGCAGGGCACGGAAAGCCGGCGGATCCTGCATTTTAAGAATATTCTCCATTTATTTTACTACTATCCTCCTTAAAGTAGCACTTTAATATTTGACCTTGCGGTCATTTTAATAAAAGATATAATAAACTCAAAACCCCTCCCAAAATAAAGGCGATCCCGACATTCTGGGTGTACAAAAAAATGAAAAACAAAACCCAGGCAATCAGCATCTTGCCGACAACCAAAGCCATCTCAAAAAAGACGCTGAAATTCAAATTCCCTCTTTCCGTCCCTTTGTCATAAACCAAAGTCTGCATCGGGATCCCCACGCCCTGACCCGAAAGCCGGGACAGGCCGTCAACAACAAAGACCCCGACTGTGCTCTGCACCGCCAAACGGACAAACCAAACAATGGAATATCCGATGGTTGAAAACCGCAGAATCTGCCTGCCGCCTTTCTTGTCCACAATCCGGCCAATCAACAAACCAAAAGCAGCGGTCAAAAAAATCGTCATTGAAGAAAGTATGCCTAAGCTCAAATAACTCTTCAAAATCACAAAGATAAAAATCGGCCAGACCGTCACTTTAATCAGCTCCTCTGCATAACCCATAAAACCCAAAGTATAACGTCGGTAATAAGACTTAAAAAGACGGGCAAAGGCATGGAAGTAGCCAAAAGAACTCGGCTTGAAAACCTCCTGAGTGGTAAAAAGAGGGATCACGGAAACCAAAATCAGAACAGCAACAATAATAAACAAAACATTAAACCCGAAAAGGGTAATCAGCATCCCTCCTAGGAGCGGGCCGGCAACGATAACCAAAGCATTCAAAGCGCCCAAGCGGCTGATCCGTTTTCCCCGCTTGCCTAAGCTGGTATAGCGAGCAAAATTAGCATGATAAGCAGGCCAGAACAGGGCCTTGTAAACCGCCAAAAAAACCGGAGCAAAGTAGATCAAGGCCCTTGTTTCGCCAGCAAAATAAAGCGTGCTGAAATAGAGAACACTGATCGGCGCGCTATAAAGAATAGAATGTTCAAAGCCAAAGCGGGCGCAGATCTTGCCCCCAATCGGCAGTAAGAACAAATACAAGGTATAAACAGCCGCGAAATAAAGCATAATCTCGGCCAGAGAGAGGCCTAATTTATCATAAAGATAAATCGGCTCAAAAAGCGCAATCATTGAAACCGCAAAATTTTTGATCGCGACTGAAATATATAATTCAGTAATCTCGCGCTTTAGCGCGTGCTTAACCGAGTAATCTTCAAAAAAAATGGACATGATAGACAATGCAAAAATCAAATGTCAAAATGCAAAATGAAAATTCAAAATGTAAAAAGAAGGATTTAATAGAGGCTTTTTCTATTTTGGATTACATTTTGAGATTTGATTTTTGCGTTTTGCGTTTATTTCTACTTCTCCCTGTCTTAACACTTTTATTTCACCTTCTTCTGACAAATCAACCACTGTTGAAGGCTTTATTTTAACCAAAGTCCCGCCGTCTAAAATCAAATCGGGTTGCCACTTTCTATTCTCAAATTGCCTAACCACTTCCAAAACAGAATAGGGAATTTCTCCTCCGCTTATGTTAGCGCTAGTTATAGTATACGGAACTTGCGCCCTGTCGGCAAGAGTCAAACAAACCCTGGAATCAGGAATCCGCAAACCAATCGTCTCTTCATAGCCAGTAACTTCTTTCGGCACGACTTCTTTCTTTCGTAAGACCAAGGTCAAAGCGCTCGGCCAAAATTCTTTTGCCAAACTCAAAGCCCGGCTATCAAAAAAAGCTAATTTTTGCGCCTGCTTTATCTCTAAAACCGCAACCGGCAGAGGCTTATTTTTCGCCCTGGTTTTGATTCTAAAAAGCTTTTTCACTGCTTTCCGATCCAAAGCATTGACTGCCAAACCATAAGCTGTGTCTGTGGGTAAAACAACAGAACCGCCCTTGAGGATAACTCGGGCGGCTTTTTCTATTACTTTGGGATCAGGATTGGCTGGGTTAATTTTGATAATATTCATGTTTCTTTAATTTCCAATGACCAATTTCCAAATACTCGCCTCGCGAAGTGGGATTTCCAATAACTAATTTTTAAAAAAATTACCTAAGTCTTAGTTTGAAAATTGAAAATTAATTCTTAGATGATCTTCAAAAGTCCCGGCAACTTCCTAAAATCCTTAAGAGCCCTGTGCGCTCGCGAGTCCTTCTTGCCCCAGATTATTGTCCGCAAGCCCAAATCAAAAGCCAAAGCCAAGTCCTTTTCCCAATCATCTCCGATCATCACTGCCTGGCCTGGGTAGAGCTTTAATTTAGCCAAGGTGGATTGAAAATATGTTGATGAGGGCTTCATTGTGCCAATATCGGAAGCGGCAATCACCAAATCAAAATACTTCCAAAGTCCCAAGGCCTTAAGTTTAAAATCAATTAAATCTCGGTTGTCCTCGGAAACTATTGCCTTTTGATAGTCTCCCAGCCTCCCAAGCACGCCTTTAAGATGGGCCGCTGGCTCCAAATGCTTAACCAATTCACTGCGAAAAGCCAAAAAAGTTCTTTGGCTGCTCTTTCCAAGCTTAAATTCCTTGATCAACCTCTGATAGGAATAATGTCTGTGGCGCAGTTTTGGGTTCTGGCTCTGTTTTAATTTGGCAACGATCTTGTCGTGCCAATAATCATATAAATCTTCCGGCCGATACGGAGTACCAGAAGCCAAATAAGCCATTGCCCGTTTGTCCGCGAGCTTCGCTACTTTTCGAGTATTGTAAATTGTGTTGTCCGCGTCAAAAAACACAGCGCGAATCGGCAAAATATCGTGAACAATATTTTTGTTCACCTCTCTCCCTGAATAAACCACTCTGCCAGAATCTGAAAAAAGTTTTGGTCCGACCTTGACCCTGTGGCCCAAGAAACAACCCAAAGCAGAAAAGGGCGCTTCCCTGTATTCCCCTTTAACAAAAACTTTGTTTTTCCCTCTGGTCTGGTCTTTAGTAACAAAACCCGGACCAATTTCTGTTTTGCGGCCAACAACGGTTCTCTTAATTTTCGCTCCTGATCCAATTCTAGCGCCCGGCATTAAATAGGAATCCTCAATCACCGCGTCCTTGCCGACCCAGGCTCTCTCCAAAGAAACATAATCTCCGATCCGGACTCCAGGCCCAATCACTGCTCTCGGACCGATGAAACTCTTGGGAGAAATAGATGCTCCTGCTCCGATTCTTCTGCCTAAATTTTGACCGCCGAATCTATCCAAGACCGCTCTGTTTAATAACAGAATATCCCAAGGATAGCCTAAATCCAGTTTAGAGTATTTCACAATCCTGTAGTTTAACCGACCCTTGGCCCTTAAAACGTATTCTGGCGGGGGAACCTCTTTTTTGCCCGGCCCAACTTTATCTTTTGAAAAACCGGCTAAAAACTTCTGAACACTCAAAACACTGATTCCCCGCCAAGCCAAATCAGAAGGAGGATTTTTAGCTGGCTTCTCCACAATCTTAACAAGAGTCTCTCCCTCAAAGCGAGCAATGCCAAATCGTTTAAAGTCAGAAACCTTGGTTAAAAAAACTATCCCATCCCGCGGATCCTTGGGAAACTGGGACAGAATCATCTTCAACCTCGAGGCCTTGGTCCAACTATCGCCATATTTCAAAATAAAAAAATCAGTGCCCCGAAGCTGATCTTTTGCCGCGTAAGCAGAATGGGCAGGCCCTAACTGCTTATCCTGGACAACCAAAGCAATCTTTAAATTAGGGTGTTCCTTCTTAACAATTCCACTCACTGCCACTTTATTCTCTGGATTGCAAACCACGATAAAATCGCGAACACCGGCCTCCAAAAACTCCTCAATGTGATAACAAAGCAAGGGCTTGCCCCGAAAAGGAAACAAAACCTTAGGGTATTCTTTTGTTGAAAAAGGGTGCAGGCGAGTCCCCTCGCCTGCCGCCAAAATCACTGCTTTTAATTTCATAAATAAAAACGGATAAATCTATTGCCTCTGTTACTTCACCAATCCAATCAAAATCTTCGCTAACTTATCCGAATCATGCCGCAGAAGATGGGTCCATTCCCGCCAGACGCGAAAATGCCGCATCCGTACGTTCTCCCTGTGCACTGCCTCGCCTACCTGGTTTAGGGCCAAAGCTCTCGCGATCGTCTTCACCCCTCGCACCTTATCCACCTTAACTGGGGCCGAGTTAAAATTTTTGTAGTGCTCTAAAATCTCCTGGCTGATCTTGCCGCTGTTCACGACAACCCAGTCAGGATTCTGGCCCAAATATTTCTTCACCTGCTTGATATGATCTGAAACCTTAAAGTTCATGGTCTGACCGGGCTGGGTCATCATATTGCAGATATAGACCCTCTTAGCGGGCGAGGCCTTAATTGCTTCTGGCAGTCCTTTGACCAAAAAATGGGGTAAAACGCCCGTAAACAAAGATCCTGGACCAATAATAATCAGGTTGGCTTTTGAAAGAGCGGTGAGCACAGGTGGAAAGGCCTCGGATTTTTTGGTTAAAAAAATTCTCTTGATCGAACTTGGGTCTTTACGGAGAATAATCTCCCATTCTCCGCGGATTTTTTTACCATTCTTTAATTCACAAGCAATGTGGGTGCTAGTCGCGCTGACTGGATAAATCCTAACCCTGGTCTTCAAAAGCGAATTGGCTGCCATTACCGCTTCGCCGAAATCCCCGGTGATCCGAGTCAAGGCCGCTAAAATCAGATTCCCCAAGCTCACCCCTTTAAATGATCCTTCGGTAAACCGATAAGCAAAAATCTTAGTCAAGATATGATTTGGATCCGAAACATTCTCAAGGCAATTCCTGGTGTCTCCTGGCTGGGGAATCCCCATCTCCTGGCGAAGGACGCCTGAAGAACCGCCATTGTCCGTCCCGCCGACAATGCCGGTCAAATTACAGTCATATTTTCTCAAGCCGCGCAAGACCGTAGCTTGCCCTGTGCCTGCCCCAAGGCAGACAATATTTGGTTTTTTTCTTTTAGCCATAACAATTATATTTTAATAAATATAATAATAGTCACAAACTAAACTCCTTTCTCTCCACCCTCCCCTCACGCTCCGCTTTACTTTTTAAAAAAGCCTGCCGCAAAATAAGGCGATCTCGAGCTCTGGCCTTGCGGCCGCGCCGCAAAAACATCCTCTTCTGCACCTTGTATGCTTCCTCTAAATAAAACTCCACCATCCTGCCTTGAAAATAATTGACAAAAGGCGGGACATCCTCGCTAACCAGGCCGTACAAAAAGCTATTCGGACCAATCAATCTCCCAGAGCTTACAGAAGTATTGATTGCCGTCTTAACATAATCACCCACGACCGCGCCAAAGAACTGGGTCCCAATCCCCCGTCTCTTGCCCAAAAAATTCACCTTAATCTCGCCATAAGTATTCTTTAAATCGGAAAAAGTAGTGCCTGCCCCTAAATTGACCCAAGAGCCAATATAACTATGGCCGACAAAACCATAGTGCTGTTTGTTAGTGTAGCCGGAAATCACACTCTCTTCAATCTCGCCAGCCAGCTTGCAGACCTTGCCGATGCTGGAATGAGCAAGCGAAGTAAAGTCACGAATCTTGGTTTCTGGGCCCACGTAGAGAGGACCGCGCAAGACCACAAAGGGAGAAACCTTGACACCACGATCCAAAATGATCGGTCCTTTTGTCAAATCGCAAATCGCGCTCTTGTGCAACTCAACATTATCGCCCAAATAAACCCCGTTTGCGTGCCTCGTAAACTCGCACATCCTGTAAGTAAGATTATCGCCCAAAATGCGGTTGCTCTCTAAAACTATTTGCCAAGGATAAGAAAGCAGGAACAAATCGCCTTCTTTTCCTCCGTACTCCAGGGCCTTTTTTAATTTTAAAAGAGAGCGGACCCAAGGGAGGGTGCGGCTATTTAAGTATAAAGCATTATTAACAAATTTCCAGCCGGAATCCATCTTAGCTTTACGATAAGAGAAAGAGCTGGGTTTAAAAATTTCAGTAACAAGCCGCTCCAGCGTGTAGCTTCCACAACTGATTTGACTTGCTCTCCGGGTTAAGGTTACCGGGGACAACTGTTTTACTTTATCGTCGTCAAAGTAAATAACGCGCATAAAAATCACTAAAGATTAATTCCTATTTCACGGTTACGGCCTTGGCTAAATTCCGCGGCATATCCGGATCAATCCCTCGAGCGACAGCTAAATAATAGGCCAAAAGCTGGACCGGAAACAGATTCAGCATTCCCTGCAAAAGCCCGAGGTTAGCGGTCGGGAGCCAAAAATCAAAACCTTCCTCTTTCCCCGGCCCGATCCCTAAAAGCAAGCCGCCCCGGGCCTTCACTTCCTGGGCATTACTCAAAATCTCCTCTCGCGTCTCGCTGTCCACCAAAACAACAACCGGTGTCCCCTTCTCGATTAAGGCGAGCGGGCCGTGTTTTAACTCGCCGCCGGGAAATCCCTCGGCGTGAATATAAGTCACCTCCTGCAGTTTGATTGCCGCCTCGCGGGCAATCGGATAATTTAATCCTCGTCCAATAATATAAATATCTTTCTTGGTTGTCAGGAGCGCCGCCAGCTTTCTCACTTTTAACCGATAAGAGTAACTTAAAATCCGTTCGCTTTCTGTTGCTAATTTCTCCAAAATCCTCTTGCCTTCAGAGAGTCTTCCCCAAAGGGTAAAGGCCAAGAGCGCCAAAACCGCGATTTGCCCGGTCGCGGCCTTGGTCGAGGCAACCGCTTTTTCGACGCCTGCCCGAATTAATAAACTGTAATCAGCAAGGCGATCAATAGTGGAATGTTGAACATTAATCACAGAAACTATTTTGAGACCCTTCTCTTTGGCAAGTTCAATCGCCCCAATCGTGTCCGCGGTTTCCCCGCTTTGAGAAACAGCAATCAATAAGTCTCCTTGTTTGAGTAGAGAAGTAAAGTGAACAAGTTCCGAGCCCAAGATAAAGTCGAATTCGCGGGCTAGGAAATTAGCGAAAAAATACCGGACAAAATTACAGACCTGCCCTGCTGTCCCGACCCCGGTCAAAAACACTCTTCTCGCCTTCCTGACTGCTCTGCTCACCCTCTTCAAATCTTCTTCGGATTGAGCAAGCGCTCGCATAATGCTCCGCGGCTGTTCACAGATCTCTTTAAGCATAAAATGAGCATAGCCTCGTTTACTCACTCTTTCCTTTTCGCCTGTTAATCGCCTAAAACGCGGCGCTAATTTCTGATTGGTCCCCATCTTGTAAAAAACAAACTCTTCGGGCCGGGCCAAAACCATCTCGCCGTCTTGAAGATGTCTGACCTGGGGCTTATCTTGCAAAAGAGCGGTTTGGTCCGAAGCAAAGAAAATCTCTTTTTTATCCTTCAAACCGAAAATAAGGGGTGAGCCGGATTTGAAACCAACCAGGGTCTCTGTCTTGCGATGATAACAGACTACCGCGTTCCTGCCCTTGAGTCTCCCGAAAACCTTCCGCGCCGCCCGCTCCAAAGAATTTTTGTTAAGATAATAATCAAAAAGATTGGCAATAATCTCTGTATCTGTTTCGCTTTGAAACTGATAACCCTTGCTCTTCAATTCTGTTTTTAAAGAACTAAAATTCTCCACGATCCCGTTATGAACCACGACCACTTGCCCGGATTGCGATAAATGGGGATGGGTATTGGCCTTGGTCACCCTGCCGTGCGTGGCCCAACGGGTGTGCCCCAAGCCGACCCTTGCTTGCTTCAAAGCAAACCGGGGCAGCCGCGCTCTGCTGATCTTGCCTATCCTCTTGCAAAGCCCAATCCTTTTGTTTTTAAAAATCGCAATCCCCCAAGAGTCATAACCGCGGTACTCAAGACTGCGCAAGCCCTCCCAAATCACTTTGGCCGCCTCTTGTCTTCCCCAATAGGCAATAATTCCGCACATAGAAAAAATTGACGAGAGAGCCGCTTTATTATACGATCAAGGAAGACTAACCTATCGGACCGACCAAATCGCGATGGGTTAGTCTTTTTAGATACCCCATAAAATCTTCGATTTTTCGGGGACCCCAGGTTTTATCCCAAAAAATCTGTTTTTAAAAAAGCCGCTCTTATTTTAAAATTAATCTTCTTTGCACCTCCCGCACCCGCGACCCTTCACTCTCTTTGCTAGCTCCAAAGACTTCCACATTTTCTCAAACAAAAGAATTTGGGTGTAATAAATTCCCTCGTCTTCAATAATCACTCCGTGAGAGATTTTGTTTTTATCAACTGAAATCAAAGCTGTTTTGTTTTGATAAACCAAAATATAAGTAGGCGAGCTCTTGGCCCGAGACAGCCACTTGCGTTCGTCCAGACCGCAGAGCCGCCCGCCCGAACCAATCGCGATCACCTTGACCCGAATCTTTGCCCGGATCCTCTCTCCAGTAAACTCGGGGTAAGCTCGGTATAAATAATCCCGGATGTCAGCAGCCGAATAAACAAAATATCCTTTCTTTTTCGCTCCCTCAAAAGAATGCAGCAAATCCTTCAAGACTGTTTTGATCCCGGGAAGACCCTCATAATATTTCACTACCGGCTTGTCTTCGGCATTATCATAAATTGATTTTAATTCTGGAATAATTTTAGCAACCCTCTGCCCTGCTTCTTTGAGCTCCCGCTCCCGGGATCTAATCAGCTCTTTTAGTTTCCCCGGATCCTCGGCCACAAAATATTTATGTTTATCTTGATGATAGTAACTGACCAAACCCTTCTCCATTAATCCCTTCAGGGTGTCATAACACGTGCCCCGATTCAAATTGGTCTCTTCCGCGATCCTGCGGACAGGCGCCGGGCCTAATCTAAGACAAGCCAGATAAGTCTTGGCCTGCTTTTCCGAAAGCCCTAATTGTTCTAAAGTCGTAATCAGCATAATTTGAAAATACTTCTACATTATAAACCTTCTAGAAATCTTGTCAAGTTTTTTTCTGCAAAAATTTCAATTGTTTGATTTTTCGGCTTAAAATAAATGAAAAATCATATATCTCTTGTCAGAAAAAAACCTACACAGCCTAAAAACCTGCGGAACTTATCCACAGGTTTTCATTCTGAATGAAATCTAAAAAAATCTCATCTAATCCTGAAAAACTACCGGAATCGTGATCTTGCTGATTTCGCTTCCGTCTTTGGCTGACTCTGCAAAAACCTCGACAATACCTTTTTTAGCTGATGGATTTCCATAAGAAACCTCCTTGGAAAAAGGATAGAGCTGATCCATCCACCCCTCTGCCGTGGTAAAAGTGTCGGCGAGGATCTGACCGTTATCATCGGTAATCCGAATCCGGGTGTGGGCCTCAAAAAAATTGGACTTGCCCGAAACCAAAACCGGACTTCTGATCTTCTGGCCAGGAACAGGAGAACTCACCTCTAAAAGATCATTGCTGGTTACGACATCTCCCGCTGACTGATTCTTTTGGAAATAATAAAAGACCCCGCCCCCTGCCGCCAGAACCAATACGACAATGATAACCGCAAGGACCGCTGCAAAACCTTTCGTCACCCTGTTGTTTGCTTGTTTCATTTTTTTGTTTTTTGTTTAATTGTTGAAAAATTCAAACCACGATATTGACTAACCTGCCTTGGATAAAAACAAGACGTTTAATCTTTTTATCCCCTACCCATTTCTTGACATTGTCTTGCGCAAGGGCAAGCTTCTTAGCTTTATCTCGAGAAATATCAGCCGGCGCTTCAACCCGCGCCCGCACCTTGCCATTGACTTGGATCACAAGTTCGATTTCTTGTTCCCAGACCCGATCTGGATCGTACTTGGGCCAGTTTTGCCTAAATATACTTTCTTTATTTCCTAAACCTTGCCACAGCTCTTCCGAAAGATGCGGGGCAAAAGGAGAAAGTAGAAGCAAAAGTGCCTCAAAGTGTTCTTTTTGAACCTCTTTTTTCATTGCCTTGACCAAGATCATCAAAGCCGAAACCGCGGTGTTGAATTTAAAATTCTCAATATCCTCACTGACCTTCTTGATAGTCTGATGCACCAACTTCTCTAATTTTTGACTTTGAGGTTTAATCTTTGACCTTATCTTCCAAACCTTTTCTAAAAACCGACGCATGCCGATCACTCCCTTTGTGCTCCAAGGAATACTATCCGCAAAGGGCCCCATAAACATCTCATAAAGCCGCATTGTATCCGCGCCGTATTTTGAAATCACGTCATCAGGATTGACGACATTGCCCAAAGACTTGCTCATCTTGCGGCCGTCAGGAGCTAAAACCATGCCCTGATGCCGTAATTTCAAAAAAGGTTCATCAAAATCAATCAAGCCCTTCCTATATAAAGCTCTGGTGAAAAAACGGGAGTACATCAAGTGCAAAACCGTATGTTCTGCTCCGCCCACATAAAGATCAACCGGCAGCCAGTATTTTAATAATTTCTTGGAGGCAAATTCCTTGCTGTTTCTCGGATCGCAGTAGCGGAAAAAGTACCAAGAAGAGCAGACAAAAGTATCCATCGTGTCTGATTCTCTGCGCGCTCGTCTCCCGCACTTTGGGCACTCTACCTTGTGAAATTCGCGGGACCCGTGAAGCGGTGATTCGCCGGTTGGCATAAAGTCAACATCCTTTGGCAATTTTATTGGTAAATCGCGCTCTGCTGCCGGCACCTCGCCGCACTGCTCGCAATAAACAATCGGAATCGGCGCGCCCCAATACCTCTGCCGCGAGATCAGCCAATCGCGGAGCTTGTAGTTTGTCATCTTTCCCCCTAGTTCCTTCTGCTCAAGCCAAGAACTAATTTTAGTAATCGCCGCCTGCACATTAAGTCCATCAATAATCTTTGAGTTTATTAATTTGCCATCACCAATATAAGCCTTCTTTTTAATATCTCCTCCCTGGATCACTTGCCTGATCGGAAGATTAAATTTTTTCGCAAATTCCCAATCGCGCTGATCATGCGCTGGCACAGCCATAATCGCGCCCAAGCCATAAGAAATTAAAACATAATCAGCAATATAGATTGGAATTTTTTCCTTATTTACCGGATTAATTGCCCAAATTCCCTCGAGTTTCACCCCAGTTTTCTCTTTAGTCAAATCAATTCGATCCAGATCACTTTTTTCTTTCGCTTGCTTCACATATTTTAAAACCTCGCTATAATTTTTTATCTTAACTTTTAATCCTTCAATTATCTTATGTTCCGGCGCTACGACCATATAAGTTGTCCCATAAATAGTATCGGGACGAGTAGTAAAAGCCTCTAAAAAGTAATTTTTTGGAATGTTGGATTTGGAATTTGTTTGTAATTTGTCATTTGTAATTTGAAATTTTATAATCGCGCCCTTGCTTTTGCCAATCCAATTCTTCTGCATCAGCTTGGTTGACTCGGGCCAATCGATTTTATCTAAACCGGCAATTAAATCATCCGCAAAATCAGTTACCTTAAAAAACCACTGCTTCAAATTTTTCTGGCTGATCGCGCCCTCACAGCGGTCGCACTTGCCGTTTACCACTTGTTCATTGGCTAAAACCGTCTGGCAGCTTTGACACCAATTCACCGGCGCCCGGGCCCGGTAAGCCCAGCCGTTTTTGTATAAGAAAAGAAAAAACCACTGGGTCCAGCGATAATACTCTGGATCCGAGGTGTCTATTTCCCGCTCCCAATCATAGGAAAAGCCCAAGGATTTGATCTGGGACTTAAAACGCTTGATGTTATCGTGCGTGCTCTTGTCTGGATGAACTTTTTGGGAAATCGCGTAGTTTTCAGCAGGCAGACCAAAAGCGTCCCAGCCGATCGGATGGAGGACATTATCGCCTTTCATCCTATGATACCTCGAAACAACATCCGTGGCCGTATACCCTTCGGGGTGGCCAACGTGCAGACCGGCTCCGGAAGGATAGGGGAACATATCCAAACAATAAAACTTCTTTTTTTTGCTAAAATCCCGGGCCCGGTTCAAGCCCTCCTTCTCCCACTGTTTTTGCCACTTGGGTTCGATTTTTTGAGGATTGTATTTTTCCATAAATGTTAAGTGGATTGTTGCAATCAAATTCCCAGCTGATTAGATTTTTAACTATGTATTCGCGGGTTTGGTTTAGGGACTCTTCGGTTTTGATGATGTGTTCGTAATAGTTGCGCTGCCAAATAATTTTGTTAGCATCGCCCATAGCCCGTCTGATCTGTTTTGTGCATTCGGATTTAAATAGACCGACAACAATACCCAGCGTAGGGGCGGGTCGTGACCCGCCCGAACGATTGCCCAATAGTTGAATGATAAAATGTATATGGTTAGGCATCATTTGAAACGCGTCTAAAGCAACGGGGTGGTGATCCGGAATTGTATGCCAAATATTACGAACAATTTCACCGTATTTATTCAAAGCCATCACGGGCGACCCACGGGTCGCCCCTACAGCAATCTCCCCGAATATTTCCTGCCATTGATAAGAACAAATCGTCACAAAATAATGTCCCGGTAGCGAATAATCATACGTCGGCAACCTAATCGATCTTCGGTGATGTTGCGACTTCTGCATAAATGACTATCTTAATTCAAACAACCTCCTCGCGTTCTGATCTGTCGCCTGCTCCACCTGTTGGAGGGTCAAACCCAAAACCTCCGCGATCTTTAAAATCACATACCGCACAAACAGCGGCTCGTTGCGCTCGCCCCGCTTTGCCTGCGGCGCGAGATAAGGACAATCGGTTTCCGCCAAAATTTTCTCTAAAGGTACTGCTTTTACTGCCTCCTCTAAAAACTGATTGCCCGGATAAGTGATCATGCCCGTAAAGCCGATGTAAAAACCAAGGTTTAAAAACTTTTGGGCGATCTCCTTGCTCCCGCAAAAACAATGGATTACTCCCTTCGTTCCCTTTGGAAGAATCTCCAATAAATCCTCGTAAGCATTCCGGCAATGCAAAATAATTGGCAGTTTTTTCTTTTCTGCTGCTTCCAGATGAATTCTAAATAATTCTTTTTGCTCTTGCCGCGCCTCTGCTGGAGAATCCGGGGGTAGGTGATAATAGTCCAGGCCTGTCTCCCCAATCGCGACAACTTTTTTATTTTCCGCTAATTTAGAAAGTTTAGTAAAAATTTCCTTTTTCCCTAGATCCTGAACCCCTGAAGAATGGATCGGGTGCACGCCAATGCTGGCAAAACAGATTTTGCTCTCTTCCGCGATCCGTAGAGCCTTAGCGCTTGTCTCAAACTGGGAGCCGACATTGACAATCGCCTTGATCCCTCCTTGCTCTGACCTGGCAATCACCTCCCTATAATCCTCCACAAAGGCTTCAAAATTCAAATGACCATGGGTATCAATCATAGTTTAAAGTGCAAAGTGCAAAGTTAAAAGTTATTTTACCCTCGGAAACAATATCTCTTTCTTTCCTGTTTTCAGTATCCTCTGAATCTTATTATACGTATCCGGCATAAAAGGCCGAATCATTTCAGCGACAGTAATAATTTTCAAAAGAATCGGATCAATAATTTTCTCTAATTTATTCCTTTCTTTTATTTCCCAGGGTTTCTCTTTTTCAATAAGATTATTGCACTCTTTAATCTTCTCTCTAATAAACTTTACTACCTCAAACAACTTTAATTCTTTCATTAAATCATTATATTTACGAAGTTTGGAGTTTGGAAATTGGAAATTGGGATTTATTTGGAAATTGGAAATTGGAAATTGGAAATTTATTACTCTGGCCACCAAGTTCCCTAAACCGTTCGCTAAATCCGCATTATAGGTTGTGGTTAATTTCGCAAGGGATATATCTCCATCGCTCCCAAAAGGAAATTGGCTCAAGAGCAAATAGCGGGTTGCGTCCGCGCCGTATTTCTTTACCAGGTCATTGGGGTCAATCACATTACCCAGGGTCTTGGACATCTTCTGGCCATTGATCGTGAAGTAACCATGGACAAAAATCTGGCGAGGCAGCAAATCTTCGCCTGCCGCGAGCAGCATTGCCGGCCAGAAGACAGCGTGAAATTTCAAAATATCCTTGCCAATCAAATGCAAATCCGGCGGCCAATATTTCCCGCGCCCCGCTTCTTTTACCGCGGTCCAATAATTCAACAGCGCGTCTATCCAAACGTAGATACTCTGTTTCTGATCCCAGGGGAGTTTAATCCCCCAATCTACTCTCTGGCGCGAAACAGAAAAGTCATCTAAGTCTTGCTTCAAGAGTCCCATCGTCTCCCCGAGAGCGCTCTCTGGCTCAATCTTGAGTTCACCTTTTGATATCTTTTTTTTCACCCGAGGCAAAAATTCCTTGAGTTTAAAAAACCAGTTCTTTTCCGTGACTTGTTCCGGCACCTGGCCGTGGTCTGGACATTTCCCGCCTACTAATTCCTTTTCCGTAATAAACTTCTCACAACCAACGCAGTATAATCCGGAGTAATCCTTTTCATACAGATAACCTTCCTTTTTTAGCCGAGTCAAAAAATCAATAACTCCCTTTTGGTGTTTGGGATCAGTAGTGCGAATAAAATAGTCATAATCAATATTCAGGTTTTGCCAGGCCTGCTTAAACTTGCCTGCGATTTGATCACAAAATTCTTTTGGTTTTCTACCAGCCACGCTTGCTGCTTCTGCTACTTTCGCTCCATGCTCATCCGTCCCAGTCAAAAAGAAAACATCCTTTCCTTGGATTCTATGCCAGCGCGCTAAAACATCCGCTGCAATCGTGGTGTAAGCGTGGCCGGCATGCGGTTTATCATTGACATAATAAATCGGGGTGGTGATATAAAATTTCTTCTCTGTTGACACAGATTTCAATTGTGCTAAAATTAAATATCTTAGAAAATTAACTATCTAAAATGGATCAAAAGAAAGCATTTTGGGACTTGTTCTTTGAAGTCCTGAACACGGGCAAAAACTCCCTGGCGGAAAAAGCTTTGGAGATTGTTTCCCAGCTTGATGACCAAAGAACAGCGATCGCCCAAATTACCCATGCGGCAACCCAGTTCTCAAACAATCCCGGAAAATCCCAAATAACAAAAAAGATTATAAAAATCTTGGAGGAAAAAGCGTTAAAAGCCGTCTCTGGCGGAAGAACAAACGAACAGACAAAAATAGAAGCTTAAGAGTTAAACAGCTTCAAGATTTGTTCTCTCGGGTCAAAAAGGACGGTCCAATAATGACCACAATCTCTCCCCGCACTTTATCCGGCAGATTCGCCAAAACCTCTTTGGCCTGACCGCGGTAAATTGTTTCAAATTTTTTAGTTAATTCCCGAAAAACTTCAATTGGCCGATTTTGCAAAATTCCCTGCAATTCTTTGAGGGTTTTTTTAATCCGATAAGGGGACTCGTAAAAAATGATGGTCCCCTTGGTTTGCGGCAGTGACTCTAATAATTTTTTTCTTCCTTTTTTGCGCGGCAAGAATCCTAAAAATAAAAATCGATTGGTCGGAAAAGCAGAAAGAGAAGCAGCAGCAGTCAAAGCAGAAGGCCCGGGAACACAAAAAATCTCCGCCTCGGGATCTTCGGAGACCAACTGGCCGATCAATCTTGCGCCGGGGTCAGAGATCCCAGGTGTGCCCGAATCAGTAACCAGGGCTAAATCCTTGCCCTCTTTCAATAAATTCAAAATGCGGCTCGTCCGTTTCTCGCCTGAATGAGTATGATAGCTTAAAAGACGTGTCTTGATTTGATAGTGCTTTACTAGCTTCCCTGTAGTCCGCGTGTCTTCACACAAAATCAAATCCACCCCGCGCAACACCCGCAGAGCCCGCAAGCTTAAATCCTCCAAATTACCAATGGGAGTAGCGATGATATACAACACAATTTGACGGATTACCGAATTAACGGATTACGAATTTAAAAATTAATCCTTTAATCCGTTAATTCGCTAATTAACTTTTGCCTTTTTCGTTTTGCCCTTCGTGTTTCCTTGAACATAATCCTTGACAAAAACCGAAATCCCCGTGGCCACGGGCACGGCCAAAATCATCCCCAAAATACCAGCAAGCTTGCCTCCAATCAACAAAGCGCAGATCACAACCACGGGATTAAGCCCAATCGCTTTCTGCATTATCTTAGGAACAAAAACATGGTTTTCAAGCTGTTGGACTATAAAATAGAGGATAACCACAAACAGGGCCAAGAGAGGCGATTGGATAAAAGCAAGGAAAATCGCGGGAATTGCGCCAATGATCGGACCGATATAAGGGACGATCTCAGTCAGTCCGGCAAAAATCGCCAAAACCAAAGCGTACCGCACTCCCAAAAGCCATAAACCCAAGAAAGTAAAAAGTCCGACCACAATACAAAGAATAATCTGGCCCGAAAGCCATCTCCCAATCTTTCCGTTAATCCGGTCAATTAAATCAATGATGTAAGGCGAGCGGCGCTTTGGCACGCACAGGCGGATAAAATTTTTCAAAGCATTCTCTTGAACAATCAAATAAAAAGATAAAGCCAGAACCGCGATCGCGGAAATAATGCCCCCAAAAATAGTCCCCAAAGTACTAAAAACAGTCCGGCCGGCAGAGGTGATGTTATCGCCTAAAGAAGAAAGAAGCCCTTGGGTGCCGGCAACAAACTCCTCTCTCAAGGAAAAACCCTCTATCCCCAAAATCCGAGGGATGAATCTATCGTAAAGATCAGGGAACTGACTGGACAACTCCTTGATTTGAGTAGTAATCGGCGGGATCAGAAGATAAATAGACAGGGTGATCACGCTAATCAGAATCAGATAAATCAAAATCACGCTCAAAGAGCGCGGCACCTTCTTCTTTTGCAGCCGATTCACTGTTCTGTTTAAGGCCGCGGCGATCACAACACTAGTGAATAAAATAGCAATGATGTCCCGGACTAAATACAAAACCGTTAAACCCAAAAGGACGAAGACAATCTTAACAATCGTCATTGACGAAATGTCGAAAGTAATTTGTTTTTTGATCATAAATTCTTGTTTAAAATTTTAAGATTTTCTTCAGGTCCTCCTCGTCCTTCCCAGGACCAATCACCGCTAGATTCAAGTTCTGGTTTTGAAAAATATCTTGCCCGATCCGCTTAAGATCAGATTCAGAAACCGCGTCAATTCTTTTCAATACCTGCGGCACTTCCAGCATCTTGCCCCTTAGAACCTCCTGGCCAGCCAGCCAAAAAGCAAGCTCGTCTGATGTTTCTAAATCTAAAAGGAGTTTGCCTTTAAGATATTCTTTTGATTTTTTAAGTTCTTTCTTGTCTATCTCTTTATCTTTAATCTTATTAAATTCCTC
>SDBT01001225.1_pt1 | contig 44476 bp, 46 predicted proteins | sample 2277101 | NCBI WGS metagenome assembly SDBT01 (sample SAMN10404973, study PRJNA504765) | marine sediment metagenome | isolation source: marine sediment core GS10_PC15, 103 cmbsf | place: Arctic Ocean: Southern Knipovich Ridge | collected 2010
GTGTTCCTGTCCTCCTTTTTCTTTTTGGGCGGAGCATTGTTTGGCTACTACGTTGTCTTTCCTTTCGGGTTCAAGTTTTTCATGGGATTTGCGTCTGATGCGATCAAACCCCTGCCGTCGATGAAAGAATACCTGAGTTTTTCTTCCAGGCTCCTCATTGCCTTTGGCGTTGTTTTTGAGTTGCCCCTTTTTATTACCTTCCTTGCAAAGCTTGGAATCGTTGATGTCAAGTTCCTCAAGGCCCAGCGCAAATATGCCATCCTGGTTTTCTTCATTTTCGCCTCTATCCTTACCCCTCCGGATGTCATCACACAGATCATGATGGCTGGGCCATTGATGCTGCTCTATGAAGTGAGTATCGTGGGCGCCAGACTGTTTGGAAAAAAGAAGACAACAGAAGACATCGAGGAAACTCCAGAAAGTGCCGGATAGGGGTTTTCTCCTTGACAGCTTTTCTAAATTCTGATAAGGAAATCTTCACATTAGCATATACATTTTTGCTTTTGTTACAATTACTTAAATCTTGGGAAAGGGGGTGAAAGCGGGTTATGAAGAGTATGAAAAGAGCGTTTCTGGTTTTAACAATGGTAGCTTTGGGTGTGGTGTTTCTGTTTGCAGTAGTCTATGCGGCCCAAAAGGCGCCTGATGACATCACCATGAATACAAAGGTGTACAAGAAACACAAAAAGGCCCTGGTCAATCTGAGCCACAAGAAACACAATGTGGATTACAAGATTGTCTGCGCTGACTGCCACCACGTTTACAAAGACGGAAAGAATACGTGGAAAGAGGGTGACAATGTCCAAAAATGTGATGCAGCAGGATGTCACGCAAAGGCCAAGGCCCCAAAGACAAAAGAAGGCGAAAAGAAGCTAAAGCGGAAGGAGAAGGCCGCACAGGGCTTCCACTATTCGGCTATTCACGAAAACTGCGTTGGGTGTCACAAAGACTTGAAGAAGAAAAAGAAAGCCACCGGCCCCACGAAGTGCGCTGAGTGCCATCCCAAACCGAAGAAATAACGGAAATTAAGAAAACAGGGTAAGCGTCTCTTGAGGCCTTACCCTATTTTTTTTGCATTTTCTCAAGGCGCATGTCCTTAGGCGAATTCCTTGCTCGCCTCAACCATCGCTTCTGCCCACGCGGGCGTCCCAAGTGCATGAATATGCGAATAGGTGGCGAGGGTGTTCTTGTAGCAAAGGCCGTCGCGATTGTTGTCAAACCCTTCACCGCGGATCATCTGAAAGGCGAGATCGTCTGGGTTTCCCTGCCAGCTCAACACATAGGAGTAATGAAACTCGTGTCCCCGCACCTGGGTGCCCGGGTTGAAAAAAGGGTTGGGCTTTTCCACCTCAAAGGCTGTGTAGCCGTGCCCCTTGGGTCGTTTTGAAAACCCGAAGACAACTGGAAAAACCCCTGCCATAGGGAAGGTAACGCCATCCAGGACCAGGGATTCCCCCAAATACATGAGCCCGCCGCATTCCGCGTAGATGGGAAGGCCCTTTTCGGCCAGGAGACGCACCGCGTGACGGAAGCCCTCATTTTCAGCAAGGGCCTGTGCATGGGTTTCCGGAAAACCACCCCCAATGTACAACCCGTCCAACTCAGGAAGACCGTTATCCGCCAATGCACTCAACGTGACGAGATCTGCCCCTGCACCCTCAAGGGCCTCCAGGTTTTCGGGATAGTAGAACTGAAAAGCAGCATCCCTGATCACGCCAATGCGAGGTGGTCGGGCATTTTTTTTCAAGCGGGAATGCCCCCCTCCCCCTATCCCCCTCCCGCCTAGCGGAGGGGGATAGTCGAGAGAACTGGCTTCATTCTTCCCTCCCCCCTGGAGGGTCAGGGTCTGGGTGGGGGGGAGATCCGACAGGTCAGGCGCTTCTCTTGCAGCGGCAAGCAGTCTGTCAAGGTCGAGATATTTCTCGGCCATGTCAGCAGTTTTCTCAATGGACTCTCTAGCCTCGGCGTGCTCGGGTGTGGGCACAAGCCCCATGTGCCTTTCCGGAAAGGCCTCTTCTTTGAGCTTGGGTATTGCCCCGAAAACAGGCACAGAGCAGTAATGTTCGACTGTCTTTCGGAGTATCGACTCGTGGCGCGCACCCGCCACGCGGTTTAGGATAACCCCGCAGATGTTGACCTCAGGGTCAAATTGCACACACCCAGAAACCATGGCAGCAACCGTGCGGGTAGTCTTGGTGCAGTCTATGACGAGAACAACAGGGGCCTTCAGGAGTTTGGCTAGTTCAGACGTGCTCGTACTTCCTTCAAGATCTATCCCGTCATAGAGGCCACGGTTACCTTCAATAACGGCAAGGTCGGTGCTCGCAGTGTGGTTGGAAAAGGAGAGGAGAATGCGCTCGGCAGGCATCAAGAAGGTGTCCAGATTATGACAGGGGTGGCTGGCAGCCAAGGCCAGCCACCCCGCGTCAATAAAATCCGGTCCCTTCTTAAAAGGGGTTATGGCCATCCCGCGCTTTTGCCAGGATGCGATCAGTCCAACAGAAACGATCGTCTTCCCCGAACCCCCGCGCAGGGCAGCAATCATAATCCGGGGAAAAGCCATGCGTTTGGTTAGTTGTTCGTCAGAAACAAGCTGATCTCATAAATAGTCAAAGAGGCTCTCAAGAAACTGCGGCCTAACCCCCTTCTTCGGCCCCGGCCTGCTTTCCAACACCCTTCAGCCCGATCAGGGTCGTACTTCCGCTGGACCAGTACTCAAGGATTTCCTCCGTGACCATTTGGTTTACCAGTTTCTTCACACTTCTGAGCTTCTCATCGGGCAACATCTTGTAGAAGTCCGACAGATAGAACTTGGTTTTGCCCTTCTTTTTTTTCAGTTTCTCTACAATGATGTCCTTTGCTTCTTGTTCGTCAATAGTCAATCCAGCCATATTCTCTAGCCTCTCTTTTCTATTTACATATTTTTCGTAAACTTGAACTGTGTGCTCTGACGCCAGGTAAAATAAGCCGGGTCACGGAAGTCATCGATGAGATGATGGGTAAACTCAAGGTCCACCTTCTCAAAGAATTTTTCCCAACCGATCCTTTCAGCCCACTCGCCAAGTCTTTCGTACTTATTTGCATTGGCTGCATAGACTTCAACGATCTTCTTGATACAGTCTGTCGTCTCCGGCCACCTGGGGGTGTTATTCGGAAGATAAGACACCACCACCTTGGAGAACTTGGGCATACTGATACGGTTGGATATCTTGCCGCCAACCATAAGCACTATGCAGTCGCCCTCTGTGTCAGCCAAAGGCATGGACGGGCACATGGTATAGCAATTGCCGCAGTACATGCAGCGCGCCTCGTTAACAGACACGCTCTTGAGCTTCTCGCCCTTGAACTCCACCTTGGACGGCTTGATGGCTGCCGTGGGACATGCTGCAATGGCAAGAGGAATCTCGCACATCTTGTCCAGATACTCATGGTCCATCAAGGGCGGTTTGCGGTGGTAACCCAGTATCGCGATATCCGAACAGTGAACTGCACCGCACATGTTCAGACAACAGGCCAATGAAACCCTGACTTGGGCCGGGAGCCTCATGCTGGTAAAGTCGTCAAAGAGCACGTCCATCGTGGCCTTTACCGGACCCGAGGCGTCGGTCGCCGGGGTGTGGCAATGAACCCACCCCTGGGTGTGTACGATGTTGGTTACTCCCGCACCGGTTCCGCCGACAGGAAATTTGAAGCCCCCGCCGGGCTGTTTGCGGCTCAACAGGTCCTGCTTCAACGGCTCAACTTTCTCCTTGCTGTCCACCATGAATTCAATGTTGTTCCGGGTGGTGAACCGAAGATAGCCGTCACAGTGCTTGTCAGCGATCTCGTTCATCTCACGGAGGTGAGACACGGTCATCAGGCGGGCACCGCCCACTCGGACTGTGTAGACCTCGTCTCCGCTTTCAGCTACATGAACCAGTACTCCGGGCTCAAGGATCTCATGGTACAACCACTTGCCATAGTTCTTCTTGATGACCGGCGGAAAAAACTCCTCGTAATGCCTTGGTCCAATATCGGTAATCCTGTTTTCCATAGGTTTATCAGGATTGTATCCTGAAGATATAAATGCCATTCCGCTTCACCTCCTATCTCTGATGATGTTTTCTGAATTCGTCAATGTCACGTTTCCATCCACCTTCAACCTCATCTTCTTTCCAGAAGACGTACGGGTTGGACCGAGGCTCCTTTACGTGCTGAGCAAGGGGCTTCAGGCCTGTTACCTCGAGCATCTTCTGGAAGCCCTGCCGCTTCATGAGCTCACCAATGCGCTCGCGGTTCTTGCCTTCTTCCATCCACCAATCCCAGAGACTTTCGATGACTTCCTTGATCTCGTCATAGGGATCTTCTGCCTTGATAAAGGGCACAAGAAGCGAGCCCATCTGAGCACCGTCCAGAATTGGGGCCTTAGCGCCGACCAGCATGGAAAGACCCGTGTCTTTGCCTATCCTAAGGGCCCTGGGCATAGTGTTTATACAGTGCATGCAGCGCGTGCAGTTGCTGGTGTCAATGGAAAGCTTGCTGCCGTCCCAGGCCATGCACTCGCCGGGGCAAAGGTCGATGACCTCTTTCTGTATTTCAAAGGCGCCCCAGTCACGACTTGCATGGGCGCCTGCATTGGGCTTGAACTCTCCGCCCACATAAGCCTTGACCGCTTCTTGGTCGATGCGGATGTCATCCCTCCACGTGCCAATAAATGACAGGTCAGAACGGGCAATGGATGCCACGCAGCAGTTAGGGCAGCCGTCAAACTTGAACTTAAACTTGTACGGGAAGGCTGGACGATGCAGCTCGTCCTGGTATTCATTGGTCAAGGTATGACAAATGTGCTGGGTGCTGTAACACGCGTACTCACAGCGAGCAGGCCCTAAGCAGCAGGACGGCGTTCGCAGGTTTCCCCCTGAACCGCCAAGGTCCTGGTTTATGTTGTGGGTCAGCTCATAAAAGACCTCTTCCAGCTGGGGGGTGTGTGTGCCGAGAAAGACGATGTCACCTGTAGACCCGTGCATGTTGGTAATGCCGCTGCCGCGTCTTTCCCACAGATCACACAGTTGCTCCAGGTACTTGGTGGTGTAAAACTTGCTGGAAGGTTGGTTAACGCGAATGGTATGAAAGTGTGCCACGGCCGGAAACTTATCAGGCTGGTCACAGTACCGGCCGATGACGCCGCCGCCGTATCCGAAAACGCCTACGATGCCACCGTGCTTCCAGTGGGTTCGCTTGTGCTCGAAGGACAGCTCGACTACACCTAGTAGATCCGCGGGCATTTCGGCCGGACACTGGAAATCGATGCCTTTTTCGTTTTTTTGTCTGGATTCCGCCTCTCGCTTCAAGTCCGAAACAAAGCTCGGCCACGGACCTTTTTCCAGCTCATCCAGCAGAGGGGTTTTGTGCTTGATTGCCATTTCCTACCTCCATTCTATTGGAATCTGTAATTTTGTTTGATACAAAAATCTGTACCCCGTTACCGTAACGATACTCTCCTACAACCACCTCCTCTCAGCGTGCAAATTTCTTCTACATGGCAATAATTGCTACACAGGACAAACCACAACGCACAAAAAATGTGTGTGTATCCAATTGATTTTGTAAACAAAGGTGCAAACACGCTCGCGCAATGTAGTCCTATAGACTTATTTGTCGTATTTGTCAACACAAAAAAACCTTGGGTTCCTGGTGACAAAATTGGTGTTCTTTCTGACACAGATTAGCAGAGATAACAACGAAGGCACGAAAGCACGAAATTTTCCCGATGATTCTTGACGGCAAAGCAAAAACCTCCAAACCGCATTCTTTTTTCGTGTTTTCGTACCTTCGTATTTTCGTGGTAATTTTTTCACTTTTCGTTGTTGAAGGGGCAATCGTCAATATTCAGTCGTCAATCCTTAGCGGGCACTTTCTTTTACTAATGACGAAGGATGCGGCAGAACGCAGAAATTTGACTTCTTACGAGACCATCATTCTTTCGTGTAGCAAAAATCAGGATGTGAGGAGGCCTTGAAGGGCTGTGTGAAATTTCGAGATGTGTTTTTCCAGATGGGTTCTAATCAGCGGCATGTCCGGGGCCGCCTGATCGCAGGCATCCACAAGGGCATGGAACATGTCTGACAGGTCTGCTTTGTCAAAAAAATGACAAAACTGAAGGAAGGAATCGGCAGTCCTGGCATGCTGAGTTTCTTTTTCTTCATTTTTTCTGAGGCCCTCCAGAAACCCGTCCAGGGTCGCATCAACGCAATCATCACCGGCCCAAGCAACGTCTCCTGTCCCGTCCAGGCGATCCAGGCGCATCCTCACAGACAGGTTCAATAAAAAAAAGAGCAGGGCATCCCAGGTCGAAATCTCCCCGGAGCGTTCAATCATGGGGGCATACTGTCTTGCTGTTATCAACTTCACGTCAACGGAATCACCTTCTGCCTTGACAATGAAGTCGCCGGCAGCATGGTGCCAGGGGAAGATCTGCTCAAATGTCTCAAGGTCATAGTAGAGGGTCAGGATGTTGGCAGCCTGTTTGTATATCTCCAATACCTGTGCCCGAGAAAGGTAGCAGTTGCCTTTATCTCTGTCCCAAAGAACGATCTTCTGGGCTCTGTCTTCCTTATCAATTGAAAGGTGGAATTCGTGATATCCGTCAAACCAATCCGCAAGGAACATGAAAAAAAGGGTGTCACCATTTTCAGCCAGTCCTGAGCTACAAGAAGCCTCTCCCTGAAAGTGTGCCTGTGGTAAACATGAAATGCCGTACTTGCCGTTCAGGTGCTGCAAGACATGGAATTCGCGATAGAGCCTGTCCCGTCCCCTTGCAGTAGCTGCCACGTTCATGACAAAGGGGACGCAGATATCACCTAGCGACACCTCGATCCTTGCCGGGTGGTAGTCACTGCCGTGCTTTTCAGCGTAGATTCGAACTTCCTCTGTGTCGCCTAACGAGACATTTTGTGCAAGATGCTCCCCCACGGCATCAGCTAGCAGTCTGTAGCCGTCTTTTGAAATCACGTCTGTGATTCCGCTAAAATACTGGCCATATGTCAATATGGGGCAGTCATCTCGGGTAGATTCAAGGCGGGAAAGCCGCACCGGGGTGCTGAGAAAAGCCTCATCAGCAAGAACGTGGCCGCGAGGAGGCCGGGCAAAGAACTTGAGCGTGGGTTTGTGGACTTTGGTCAAGGACAGCTCAACGATAGGGTTCCAAATCCTTCAGAAATTTCGGCGCAACATCAAAGCCGTATTCTAAAGCTTTGTCACAATGCTCAACTGCTTTCTGGTGGTCCCCCATCTCAAAATAAGCGAGTCCCAGGTTATTGTGGGCAACAGCGAATGTAGGCTCAAGTTCCAAGGCCTTTTTTGCAGCAGCAACGGACTCATCCAGTCGTCCAAGCATGAAATAGGCACTGGCCAGGCTGCTGTGGGCCTGGATAAACCGGGGGTTCAGAGAGACCGCTTTTTCCAAGAAAGAAACAGCTGATTCCGGGGTACCTCTCTGCAAGTGGACGAATCCTACATTTCCGTATGCCGGAGCCAATTTCGGCCTGACCTTGATGGCTTGCATGTTCATGTTGATACAGGCATCCAAGTCTCCCTTGTGGAAGAAGATACCCCCCAAGGCCACGTGTGCCTCGGCCAGAGTCGGACAACTGTCAATGGCTCCCTCGAGGTGTTTTATGGCTTCATCATACTTGCCTTCTCCAATGAGCCCGACAGCCAAGTTGTAACTGCTGGTACCGCATTCGGGATAATCGGCCAAGGTTTCTACCTGTTTCTGAATGTACTCTCTCGTTGTCTGTGCTTTGGTCATAGTCATGCCTCATAAAATTGATGTCGTTGTAAACGCGCACAAAAACTACCAGACAAAGGGCGAGTTGTCAACAAGCCATCAATCAGCGATCAAGTGCCTTCATGCACAATGTCATACCCACCCATTCACGCTCTGTTGCTTCCCGGACTAATTTGAGGCCGTGTCCGGCATAGGCTTCGGCAAGATCTGCAGATACATCCGTCTTGAAGCCGGAAAGAATGAGTACTCCGCCTTTGTCGAGCTTTGCCGCCAAGACCGGTGAAAACCCCTTTAGCGTTGGATAAGCCAGATTAGCCATGATGACGGAAAAAGACGTGGGCAATTCCTCTGCGGGTGCCTTGGTAATTTGGATTCGGTCCACTAGACCGTTCAGGGACACATTATATCTAGCCTCCGATATTGCACACGGATCGATGTCTGTGCCCACAACATTCTGAAAACCCAGCCTTGCCAAAGCAATGGCAAGGATACCGGTGCCGGTGCCCACGTCCAGCGCCGTTGAGGGGCTTCCGGACGGGAGGGAGAGGCAGGAACTTTCACGCAAGGTATCTTCAAGGGCTTCCAAGGCCAGACGTGTTGTTGGATGCGCTCCATTTCCAAAGGCCACTCCCCCTGCGAGATCGACTACCACCTCTCCTCGTTGCGGTTCGTAATTTTTGTCGGGCGGTTTGATCACGATCCTTTGGGAAATCCGAACAGGCCTGTCAAACGACGGTTCCAGAAAGCTCGTGCCGTGAACATACGTGTAGGTCAGTTCTCCCTCCCCAACGAGCTCTTTGATGACAAGCCTTACACTTTTCCTGTCAATACCCGCAGCCCCGGCAACAACCCTTTCGACTTCGCCAGGAGTTATTTTTCTCCTTGCGTCGATGACGGTGTTGTATACTATGCCTTTCAGTTCTTGGAGCATAGATAGTGTCCATCCATAAATGGCATATTTTGGTCCGATGCTGCGTTCTCCGCGGGCTTCCGTCCTCGACGTAGCCCTGCTACGCCTGCGGCGAAAACCCTTGTGCGGCCTTGCCTCGGACCAAAATCTACCATTTCTGAACGAACACCTGACAGTGCCCCCCCCAAAGTCATGCTTTGGTAAATCGGTATTGGTGGATGGGCACTAGATAGTGTCCGTTGTTTGTTGTCAAGGAGTCTCACGTGTTGCCACCTTACAGAGAATCGGAAAAGCCACGGTGTCCGTTTTGCGGGCAGCCTTTTGGAAGACCCCCTGAGATTGATCCCAAACTGGAAGGGGACTTCTACAAATGGTGGTGCCCGTGCGGAGCGGTTGGGGCCTATGATCCTACCGGCAACAATTTAGGCTCGGCTCTGATGGAAGCCATTGTCTTTGCCCGTGACGATGATTGGGAAAAGGCTCTCGAAATGGAGCCTGACACAGACTATGAAATCAAGTACATCGATGCCTACCGCGTCAGCGAACACAGGGTATTAGGGGGTTCCAGAACCTACAAATCCGGCCTCGCCGCCTTTGTTTTCGTCAAGCTCAAAGCCGCCAAGCATGTCCACTGAGCCTCGCGTCCTCATCCTATGATGTATCCGATGAAAGAGCTCTCTCGCCCGCTCCCCTTACGACTTCGCTCAGGATCGCTTGAGCCCACAGCACCATATTAGTATTTCCCTCGGCAGTCCCGGTGTAACGACATTTGAGGAGATTCCCCCTCTCAGGAAATCTCCTCAGAGGCTCTGTGTCTCTGCGAGCTCTGCGAGAGACATCATCCGGCCGTTACATGCTGGCTTCACAGCATGGCCTGAGTCTTGGCATCCAGGAGCGCTTCTTGTCTTTTGAGATACGTTTCCATGGGCAGCGCAAGTTTGGCGGCAAGCCGCACCCGGAGGTCTGCAAGCTGAATATCATTCGGCAAATTCAAATCTTTCAGCGTTGCCTCTGATTCCTCCAACCGGTTCAAATCAAACAGGGCCTGCGCCCGGATCAATCGTTCCCTTTCCCCCTCTTCTTCAACTTTGCCCAGAAGCTCTATGGCCTTTTCAGGTTGGCTGTTCAAGCGAAATATGTGGGCCATATGGCTAAGGGCCACATGGTTTTCAGGAAGCTTACCTCCGAGTTCAGTCGCCCGGTCTATAAATCCCAGCTTCAGGTAAAGGTTCATCAGCATCAAGGCGTCGGGCATCGGAGGAATCAACCCCTTCCGAATAGCACCACGAACTACCATGTAGTGAAGGTTTATGTTGTGCTGCCGCAACCCTTCTGTATCATCCAGAGCGTACGTGTTGCGCGGTGCCTGTCCCTGGATGTCGGCATAGCTTTCCACAGTCACCGGTTCCATAACGTAGTGCACGTGAATGCGGAAGGTGACGACCTTCCCGGCAAGGTCTCTTTGGCCGTAGTCAGCAGCAAAGGCCATATCAAATCGTGCGTATTCACCCGGCCCCTTCCCGATCAGATGTGTTTCAAATTCCGGCAATAGGGCCCCCTCGCCAAGAATGGCCTCCTGAAACCTGCCGCATGTCACGGCTATGACCTGTCCGTCAACAGAACCCTGACAGTCATATATTATCCTGAACCCTGGTTGTGCCTTTTCTCTGCTCGTCTTAAAGCATGAGAAAGGCCCTTTTAGAAATTCTTTCACGCCAGAGTCTCCTGGGAACTGTTTGCTCAACCAATTCATGCAGTCCAAGGCTGCCTCGTGTTCTTCAAGGCCGAGATATATCCTCACCAGCAGACAGGTGGCCTCAGGCCTGCCAGCAAGGGCAGCGCGGTTTTCGGTAATGAAAGCAGCGCGGTGAAACAGGTTTCTTCCAGAGTTCACATCTTCAGCAAAGTCATTGCGGTTCAGTCGCCAGGCCAAGCTGATGCGTCGTATCTCTTCCGCAGACATGGTTTCGGTCTCGTAATCCCGGCACACGCTCAGGTAGGCAGGGCGCGTGAGTCCAAAGGGGCGGATACCATAGGCTTCGGAGTCTTCATTCATGGGAGTGCCAAAGAAGAGGTGGGCCTGTTGCGATATAGAGTTGCTGTCAACGGCAACATCGTGTTTCTTCACAAACTCCAGGGTGCCGAGGGCTTGGTCAAAGGTTTCGCCAGGAAGGCCAAACATGCTGAACAGTTCCACGTCGATGTCGGTCTCCTGGGTAAGGCGGATCACCTCGGAAAGACGCTTCAAGTCAATGGGCTTTCTGATCGTATCGAGCACTGACGGGTTGGCGGATTCAAGCCCATATGCCACGTTGTCTGCACCGGCCTTTTTGAGCAGGCAAAGCAGTTCTGCGTCCACCAGGTCATAGCGCGTCTGGCACCAGAAGGTGATGCCGGGGACCTCCTGGATGATGGCCTCGAGAATGGCGATTAGGCGAGACCGAGAAACGGAAAAATTTGTATCAGCAAACCAGAACGCCCTTATTCCTTTGGATTTCAGGTACTTCATCTCCTCCGTGATCCGCTCTACAGAGTAAAACCTCACCTTCTTACGACTTGCCCTTGGCGTGTAACAGAAAGCACAATCATAGGCGCACCCCCGTGAGGTGAGCATTATGACTCGCTCCTTGTATTTCAAATCGACCAGATCCGAAAGATAGGGCGAGGCATAAGTGTCGAGGTCCTTTGCGCCATATGCCATGCCGGTCTCCACGAGTCCATCGTCTTCCAAAAAACACAGACCCGGAACACCGGCAATATCTGAGCCCTTGGTGAGTGCCTTTGCCAGGCCCAACATCACCTCTTCTCCTTCGCCCCTACAAAGAAAATCGACTTCCGGCATGTGTTGCAAGGCCTCACCAGGCATGAAGGTTACCTGAGGGCCCCCGAGGACGATCTTGACGGACGGAGAAATCCTCTTGGCAAACCGTGCCCAAAGCCGTATCTGCTCTACGTTCTCCTGATATGCCGTAAAGCCGATGGCAAGTGGTTGGTGAGTCTTGACGGCCTTTGCCAGAACCTGGGGTGTAAGGGGACTGTCAGCAAAGTCGCCCAGGATCTGACCGGTAAATCCGTGGTTTTTCAGGTGGGCAAGGATCGTGGCCGCGGATATGGGGCTGGTGTCCGGGGAAGCCACCGGGGCCAGGAGGTTAACATGGATGAAGAGAAAATGGCCGGGCCCCACTCACTCTAATCCTTCCTTTTTCAAAAACTCCCTGTACCAGCAGGAGAATTCATACATACCCCTGTATTGCTCGTCATCATTGACAATCCCCAAACACATTTCCCAGACACCTTGGCCAAAGGCGTTGCTGTAATCTTCGTGTTTCCAGCTTCCGAGGAATTCCCGGGTCAACTCAATAGCCGTTCTCCTGGACTTATCTCGCCGCAAGTCGACGGGGTCCTTCGGCTCGATGAAGGGGTCCCACTCGTCATAGCCTTCCCTCTTGAGGACGTGCTGTTGTCGCCTGGGGGACATGCTGTCAAAGATGGCCTTTTTTCTTTCTTCATCCTCAGGTGATAATTTGCGCATCGGAGTTTCCCCTGTGTCAAATCGCAAAGTACTCTTCGTCATATTCAGTCATCAAGACCGCCGAAGGAGGGACAAGGCTCATGTGCATCTTCTGGTTCTTGGATCCGATCCCCTGAAGCAGCTCCATGGACAGTGCAAAGAGGTGGTCGTTCGTCTTATCCATATTCACTGCCGGGTAAGCTGTTCCCTCTTTGAAGTCGGACTTTTCGCAGGTGTGGGGGTTTCCGTCTATGGATGTTGGAATTCCGTAGACCCTGCACGTAACAGGCCTGCTGGCATACAGGTCACACAAATCTTCATCGTTTAGAAGCGGACAGGGCACCCGTTCCTGGGCTAACTGGAAGAACACCTCGTCAGGAGGTTTTCCCTGATCCAGGTACATCTTCTGGAGTTTGCGTTTGATCTGATAGTACTTGCGATCTGCCTTTTCCGCCCGCCTGATGATAGGACGTCGTTCCTTTCTGCCAAGTGATCTGTTGAAATGATAGTTCATATAGACTGCCTCGATAATCGTCACATCAAACACGGCATGACAGCAATCGGAACAATGGATTTCGCAGCGAACACAACCCGCGTGAGAATCCTGCATCGTCTTGAAAATCTTGTCAAATTCAGCGACAAACGCCTCGTATTTTTCAAAGGCCTTTGAAAAGTCCAGCATAATTCATCTCCTGCCAACTCGGATTTCCTCTGTGCCGAGGTAGGATCAATAACTCAACGCACCCCTGTTTCACCCCAAGATCAAGTCTGACGCGGCCTTGAACTCAACGTGATGTGACATGCAGAGATCATGTTGTTTTCCGAAAGGTGATATGTCCGTGAACTTCTCCATGTGCCCCAGTGCCCCAATATTTGGGCACACGGCAACACCGCCTTTCATATCGCCTGTAGGAAAATAGCATAGCCGGCGCGACTGAGTTCGGTTCAGCCAAATTCACACCCCTGACAGTCCCAACCTCACTCCTGTCGAGCATCCAGTGAAGGCAGGGGGTGCAAAACTTGTTCTAATAACAAACAGACGCGGTGGCTGTCAACGACCAAGCGTGGACACTTCGCTATTCCATTGTTGCAACATGAGCGTAAAGGTTGATATACTATACATTATTGGACGCGCAACAGAAAAACTGACTGCCTGAAAAGGAATGACTGCCTCAACATGCCGAAAGATTCCGACACATTTATTTATGGCCCTGTGGCCTCGCGCAGGCTCGGCCGTTCCCTGGGCGTGGACCTAGTACCACGGAAGGTCTGTTCATACGACTGCGTCTACTGTCAACTTGGGCGAACAAAAAAAAAGACTGTCCAGCGAAAGCCGTACGTGGAATCGGGAAAAGTCCTGGACCAGCTGCATCACAGGCTGAAGCAGAAAGTTCGCGCAGACTTCATCACTCTTGGTGGATCGGGTGAACCCACCTTAAACAGCCAAATCGGGTTACTGATTGGCGAAATCAAGAAACGTTTTAGGGTTCCCGTGGCTGTCTTGACCAACAGTTCACTTCTGTCAGACATCCGGGTACGCGAATCGCTGATGGAGGCTGATGCCGTATTGCCTTCTCTTGACGCGCACGACCCAGAGGGATTTGAAAGCATCAATCGTCCGCACCCTGACATAACGTTTGAGACCATGGTGGAGGGCTTGATCGCTTTTGGCAAAGAGTATCCGGGTGAAATATGGCTTGAAGTGTTTGTTCTGGCCGGTCTCAATGCAACCGAGAGCGATGCCATGCGGTTTAAGAGTTGGACAGAGATGGTGAACCCTCAAAAGATTCATCTCAACACAGCGGTTCGCCCCACTGCGGAGACTTACGCCAAGCAGGTTTTGCCAGAAGGACTGGCAATGTTTTGTAAAGTGATGGGTGAAAAGGCCGAGGTGATTACGCCCTATCTTGACCCAAAAAAACACGGGAGAGGGGCTGACTTTGAGCAAGATCTGTTGAGCCTGCTTGCTCGGCGTCCCTGCACGGTGGACGACATCTCTTCCGGGCTGGACCTGCACAGGGATGACATTCTGAAACACGTTGAGTCTTTGGTCAAAACCCGCAGAGTTGACAGAGTGAAAAAGGGCTCCGAGGTATACTATCAACCTGGCCGGGGGGAAGATCCGTTGGGTGAATGACCACGGACAACACGCACCAGGGCAACATTGACTTCGCTGCAAGTAAGCGTTATTTTTGTTGTATATGATATCTTGCAGGGCGACTCACTGAAAATGGCAGTAAGAACAATTCTCACATATCCTGACACAATCCTGCGCCAGCGAGCAGAGCCTGTCACGAATATCGATGGAAAGTTGCAGGAACTAATCGATGGCATGGCCGAAACCATGTACGACGCGCCAGGTGTTGGGTTGGCAGGCAACCAGGTTGGAGAACCTTGTCGCATAATCGTGTATGACACGTCAGGCCTGGACCTGCAGGATGATCTGGTTGTGGTAATTAACCCGGAAATCATCGAGGCCGAAGGGGAAGTCCTAAACGAAGAGGCATGTCTCAGTGTCATTGACTATTGTGCTGATGTCAAGCGTGCAGAGAAGGTGACCGTGCAGGGTCTGGACAGGGAAGGTAACCCGATTACCCTTGAAAAGGAAGGCCTTGCGGCCATTGTGCTTCAGCACGAAATCGATCATCTGAACGGGGTCCTCTTTATTGACCACATAACCAAGCTCAAACGGGAACTCTACAAAAGGAAGTTGAAAAAACTGCTGAAGGAATGGGAGTCGTCGCAAAGCCTATGAACGCCGCTTCGAATCCATGGGCTTGAGCATGAAGGTATCACCTTCTTGCTCGACGCAAAGCCCGAACATGCGGATTGTGGTGGTGAGAGGTCTTCCGAAAAAAAAATCCATGTCACTTGGTGTCATATTGAGCTTATCTGCCAATAAGGGTCTCATGTGGTTGTCATATTTGAGAAGATCGAGGGTTTTTTCAGCGGCCTTTTCGGAATCTGGTCTGCACAGCTCCTGGGCTGCTGAGTGCAGGGTATCGTATGCGCATCTCTGTTCATGGGCATCTATGATCTTGAGGATACCGTCACCGGGGTTGAGCAAATCCCTTCTTTGAAGATAGGGCCTTGCCATAACTCCCTTAAATTCCCGCACGTCCCAGCATTTCAAGGCCCGGCACTCAATCGGCCTGTGTTCATAGATCTTGCATCCGCTCTGGTCATCATCGTAAAACATACACGTCCAGGTTTCACCCTGGCCTTTGATCTTGATGATTTCGTGTTCAAGGGTCATCAGGGCGTCATCAATGTTTCGAACGGTCTCACCCTTTCTTAAGGTGTAGACGTGGGCTATTTTCAGGATTGCGTCAGCAAACAGGGGGGTGTCGTCCAAGTGGAGGCTGGGGCCCCCTTTCATGCAGCAGGTCCCGCAGCGTATACAGTGGGTCCGTGGTTCTTCTCTGCCGTCAAACATTAGGTGGTTCGCCTCGGCTGTTGCCTCGCGGCTCAAACTAAAAGCCCCGTCATCCAAAATGCCGGGGCTCCATTCACAAGAGACTTTACGAGACCTCTGCAAAACGTCCTCTTTTGCCCAATTTCGTCGTCAGACTCAAATCTTAACCCTCGAAATACTCAATGTATTCCTATGGTTAAGATTTTCGCCTTTCTTGAACTTGAACAAAATTGAACATTTTTCAAAGGTCTCTTCACAACGTTGCATCTCACAACGAAGGTTGGTCAATCTCCTTGACTACGTGGTTTCAACATTAACCGCTTGTGAGCCCTTATCGCCCTGTTCGACCTCAAACCGAACTCGCTGGCCCTCGTATAGAGACTTGAAACCAGAACCCATAATTGAGCTGTAGTGCACAAAGACATCCTGGTCTTCATCCATACTGATGAAGCCAAAGCCCTTCTTTTCGTTAAACCACTTAACGGCACCTTCTGCCATTACCATGTCCCCCCTTTCAACGCGATTTATCCGGGATATGGATCAGGCACAAAAAAAGCCAACAAGGCATCATGCCCTGATGGCGAATAACTGTGCTAAACAAAATCCCAATCCCACTAATTTGTACCGACCCACTTGAAAACGTGGGGCCAAAAAAACGAAAAACTTGTCAAGAAATCGAAAAATGTACTTTTTTTATCATGTCCCGGGTTCTCTTGTCAAGCCAAGGGTCCTTTTTTTGAAGGAATGCCTGGCCGAATCACCCTGCAAGGGGTCATGCAAAGATTCCTTTTGAGTCTTTTCTGCAGACCACGGACGGAATCGTCATAGCATCCTAACGTGAATCTTTCTCGTCCTTGGCCCATCAAATTCGCAAAAAAACACCCCCTGCCATGTCCCCAACTTCAACCGTCCCCCTTCCACGGCTATGATCTCTGAAGACCCAATGATGCTCGCCTTTACGTGGGCCGGGGAATTGCCTTCCAGGTGGCGGTACGCATCCTCCCAGAGCACGATCTTGTTCAGGACCATGAGAATGTCTGACTTGACGCTGGGGTCGGCACTCTCGTTGATGGTTACCGCAGCAGTCGTATGGGGAACAAAGAGGAAGCAGGTCCCCTGATCAATTTTTTCTGCCTGAATCGCCTTTTGAACTTCCCCCGTGATATCCTTCAATTCTGTTCGGGAACCGGTTTTAACCGTGAGAGTCTGTTGCAAAATCCCTCCTTATAAAGAAGATGGAATCGCAAAAAGTCATCAAATGGACGGCACAATAAAAAGCTCCGGGTGTAAGGCGCGCGAATCTTGAGGAATGAGGCGTACTTATCGTACGTCGGAATGATTCACCCTGTTAAATCGGCTCCGCCGTCTCGCGTAGCGAGAATTTAACAGGGCGGGGACGACGCGCAACACAGCAGATGGACTTTTTGCGAAGCCGTCAAAAAAAAGAGGCTTTACATATGTGCAAAGCCTCTTTTTTCGGATATCCGAATTGTCCTGCAAACTTAAAACGTTTTCCTTACACGCATCCGGTCGGCTTGGGAAGTCCTGCCATCTTACATGCGCCCTTGCCCGGCCCAGAGGGAAACAGCTCGTAAATGTGTTTCAGCTTGTAGCCGGTCACCTTGGCAAAAATCCTAACCATTGGAGCGATCCCGTTCTTCTCATAGTACTCCTGCAAGAACTTGACGCACTTCCAATGCTCGTCGGTGAGTTCCTCGATCCCCTCCGTGGTCTTTACGTGTTGGACCCACTCTGGACACCAATTCTTGAAGTCATCAATGAAACCGTCCTCGTCCACAGTAAAGTTTTTGTCTCCAAATTCAACAGTTGGCATGCCACCGTCCTCCTTTCTTTTATTAAGTTAACAACATACTGAGTAGCCAAGACCTAAGCCGAGAGCCAATGGAGCAATTTGAACACGCTTACATGAAAAAACAGCTTTTGTCAACACGAAAAAGAAATTTGGCCACTACCACTGTGTGGTACTAGACTTGATTCTGATCTTAGTCTCTTCCGATCAGAAGCGTTTCCCAACTAGTTTCCAATTCAGAAATGAGAAGTTTTTCGCAAGTTCGAGGAAATCAAAAACTTGCGGGCAGCAGACCCGTCACGGCGCCGTGACTGTGACTTCGTCTCGTCCTGCCTTCTCTTCAAGATACACGTTGACCGTGGTGTCATGAATGGTTTCAAGGTGTTTACCCACGTAGTTGGCCTGGATAGGCAGCTCGCGGTGCCCCCGGTCTACCAGAACGGCCAGTTCGATCCTGTCCGGACGGCCGAAATCGATCAGGGCATCCATTGCGGCCCGGGTCGTACGGCCGGTAAAAATCACATCATCGACCAGTATGACGTGTTTCCCATCCAGGGAAAAAGGCAAATCTGTCTTTTGCACGATGGGCTGGTGGTCTATTTGAGTCCAGTCATCTCTGTAGAGGGTAATGTCCAGATCTCCCGTGGGGATGTCAGCGCCCTCAATGGAAAGGATCTTGGACCTTATCCTGTCGGCCAAGAACACCCCTCCAGTGCGGATGCCAATGAGCACGAAGTTCTCTGCCCCCCTGTGCTTTTCCAGAATCTCGTGGGCCATCCGTGTGAGCATGCGGTCAATGTCAGGGCTTTTCAGGATGACTTGTTCTGTGGTCATGATGCCTCCCACGACATTATGTTTTTGCAGCCCCTAGGCCGGGCAAGCCGAAGCCAAAGAGAGAACAAATCTACCACGAAAGCACGAAGACACGAAATTCTTGGTATTTTTCTTTCGTGCCTTCAGTCTTTGCGGCCTTGGCCTTCAGAACCACGTGCTTCTGTAGTCGTCTTTTGTTCTTCTGCCAGAAAAAGCATGAACTTCACAACTGAGGGCGCGCGCCAATTCTACAAAGTTATTTTTTCGCGAGTCCTTAGAGATCATAGAGCGTCTCATCATGAAAGGGCTTTGGCCGCTTCGTCCCCCTGCCCCTTTTTTCACCCAGCATGAACGGTTCTTCGCCTTCAAGGAGGTCGCCCATTTCAGCTTCAATCTGGTCAGGGTCTTCGCCGGCCTCCATGCGTGTCAATGCCTCCTCCATGCCGGGCCCAAGATTAAGGCCGGTCATGCCTGTGAGCTTCCGCATCAAGTTGGCGGCCTGGCGCGGATCATCCTCGTTGATTCCCTCGGCCTCCCGGGCCAACATAGTCATGGCCTTTCCCATCTTGGCCTCGTCTATGGGCAGGTCATCCAGGTCGCCCTCTTCTTTTGCCCCGACGGATCTGGAAAAAAGAGACATCTGTCTTTTCAGCTTTTTTCGTTTGCACTTGGGGCACTTGGGCCGCTTGGAGGTATTCACTGATTTTGAAAAAAAATTGAATATGGTATTGCAGTCTTCGCAATAGAACTCATAGATGGGCATGGAATCTCCTCCAACATCATTTGGCAGCAGGCTCCGCCACAAAGCCAAGTGCATCGTAGCAGTTTACGTTAAGGAGTGAAAGGGGGTTATGCAAAGGTCTCAAGCCCTTGGCCAAATACAAGTCGGGTGAACGCGTGAAGATCCGTGACAAACGACAAACGATTTTGGGGCATTACGTCATCGGCAGGTGTAGATTGACTGTGTTGCCGCCACTTTCCTGCGCTTTGAGTTCGATGCGCCCTTCGTGGGCCTCAAGGATCTTTTGGGCCGTTGGCAACCCCAAGCCCCCGCCAAAGGTTTTCGTGGAAAGACTGGAATCAAGCAAAGAATCTCGTATGTCCTCAGGTATGGCACGGCCAGAGTCCGAAATAGCAATGCAGACTTGCTTGGCTTGCGGCGCGGGATGAATGGATACGGCTATTCTGCCGGGCGCTTGACCGATCATGTGAATCGCGTTTTTGAAAAGCTGCTGCAAGACCTTGGTGAATCCATTTGTGTCCACACTCGCCAGCACCGCTTCTTTTGGAAAATTCCGGCTGATCTCTATCTTGTTTTCGCGAAAAACGTCTTGAGATGCATCAAGGACCTTGTCCACGAGTGCAGTCAGGTCTTGCTCGTCAAAGACCGGTTCATAGTCCTGGCAGTAGTCCACTATCTCGCTCAACGTGTGCTCCAGGCGTCGAGACTCCTTGGCGATGATTTTCGCATATTGCCTTCCGCGATCTTCTCTTTCACCCTCGTCTGCCAGCCTCTTGGCAAAACCCCCGATCGCCAGCAGAGGATTGCGAATCTCATGAGCCACCGCGTCCAGGGTATTTTGCAGGATGTCTTTGCGATCCTGAATCATTTCTTCAGATATCTGGGTCAGTGACCTGTCATACTCACTCACGTGGTCCAAGAGTCCCTGAAGAGAGGTCTCTATGGAGGAATTGATCCGACCCAACGTCTGGTTTGCTTTTTCCATGACCATCAAAATATCGGTTTGTGAATCGACTTCGAGTCGGAGTTGCTCGGCCAGGTCCTCCACCTTATCAAAAGTCTCCGACAGGATGCCGTTGACCGCCCCGGGCTCCAGTTTCAGAAGAGTTTTGACGACTTGCTGCACTTCGTACAGATCTTCTGCTTGACCGAAAACGATCTTTGTTGCCCTCCTTGCCAACTCCACTATCTTGCACAGAATCGGCTTGTCTGGTTCCAGGGCTTCCGGTCCGAAATATTTCTGGGCTTCCACCAGGTGCTTCGAAAAACGCCAGCGTTGCAAAATGAGGTTTCCTACCTCCCGGTGGTTGACTCCCAGGTTTTCTTCCTCCCAGGCAATGACCTCTTCCAAAAGCAGATTCCCTCCGGGGAAACTCTTTTTTATATCCTCAGAGCTTGCGTTGTACAGCATGAGCATGCCAATCTCCGATATCAAGCCTGCGACGAACGCTTCGTCCGGACGCAGGTTCTCCAGGGGCTGTGCGTGCTCAGCAAAATCTTTTGCAATTAGTGCCCGGTATAGAGACGTTTTCCAAAAATGCTCGTAGTCCATGTTTTGGGCCTTGCCCATGGGAAACGTGTCTCGCAAGGAAAGGCTCAATGCCATGACCCGCAACCTCTTGAAACCAACCAGTACAACAGCCTGGGAGACGGTCGTGACCGGTTCGGGCCGGGCAAAGAATGCACCGCTGACCATCTTGAGAAGCCGTGTGGTCAGGCTGGGGTCCTTTTCAATAATGGCGGCCAGGTCTGGTGCGGAAGTCCGGTCGTCCGCGGCGAGTTCAACCAACTGGATGGCAAGAGGGGATAGAGAAGGAAGACCTTCACTGTCCACAATTTTTTTCAGCAACTTTGCCTTATCGCGATCTTCCATACAGCATTAAGACGTATCAGAATAGATTTGAATTGGCAACAGCCACTTGCCTCAACGGCACGGCCCCAGAATTCCTACCAGGTTCAGGAACGTCTGTCTATTTTCCCAAGCCTCAGCGCTTCATCATAGACGAGCTTTTTTGATATGCCCAGTTCAATGGCCACCTGTTTAGCTGCATCCGACATTGAGCTGCCCTTTTCATAGACAAGGCGCCGCAGACGGCTCCGAACGGCCTGGCGGTCAATATCCGGTGCCCCATGCAAGCCTTCCACAAGAAGCGTGCATTCACCCTTCACCCCCGTGCGGTCTGAAATGTCTTTGACCATTTCGCTCAACAGCCCCCTGAGAATCTCCTCGTGCAATTTGGTCAGCTCCCGTGCCATTACTGCTTTTCTGTCTCCCATCACCTCGAGGATCTCCTGCATCAACCGAAGCAGCCTCTTGGGGGCCTCGTAGAAAACCAGAGTTCGGGGCTCCTGTTTTAGCTCCTCGAGCAACCCTTTGCGCTTGGAGGCCTTTTTGGGGACAAACCCAATAAAGACAAAACTGTCCGTGGGAAGGCCTGACACACTCAGGGCGGCAATCCCAGCCGAGGCCCCCGGTATCGGCACGACCGGAACAGCCTGCTCAATAGCCTCCCTGACAAGAAAATAACCCGGGTCTGATACTGATGGTGTGCCCGCGTCAGTCACAAGGGCGATGGAACTTCCGGCCTTCAGCTTTCCCACAAGCTCCCTACTGCGTCTTTCCTTGTTGTGATCATGATAGGAAACAAGTGGCGTGGAAATCTCGTGGCGGGCCAAAAGCTTGCGTGTGTGGCGTGTGTCCTCGGCTGCAATGAGCTGCACTTCCTTTAACGTGCGGATTGCCCGAATAGTGACATCTTCCATGTGACCGATGGGGGTGGCCACCACAAAGAGTGTCCCGAATGAAGAAGGAGAGGATGTTCGAGAGGATCTATCAGTAAGCGAGGTCAAAGGCATTTTTGAAGATTTCGACATCAGGTTTTCCCGGCAACAGTCGGATGGCCACAACGTCAAAACGGGCCTTCTTGTCGGTTTGTCCGGTCTCTTTTAGATATTGGAGGGCAACCATTGATATCTTGCGCTGTTTCCGAGGGGTCACAGCCTCCTTTGGGCTTCCATAATAATCTGTCCGTCGTGCTTTGACCTCCACAAAGGCCAGCACGCCGCCGTCCTGGGCAATGACATCGATCTCGCCCAACTTCGAGCGATAGTTCTCTTCGACAATCCTATATCCGTTTTGCCTCAACGCCTTCACGGCGAGCGTCTCTCCGCTCCGCCCTGTGTCGCGACGAGGGTCGGTGGAGGGGTTTTCCCGTCTGCGTAATAGCTTTTTGATAAACATCAGTCAGTGCACATATTCCTTGACGCCTCTGAAGGTCTTGCGATGAATCGGGCAACAGCCAAAGTTGCGAATAGCCGTTCGGTGCTGCTTTGTGCCATAGCCTTTGTGCTTGGCGAAGCCGAACCCGGGAAACTCATCGTCATAGAGTTCCATGATTCTGTCCCGACTCACTTTTGCAATGATAGACGCCGCCGCAATGCAGCGACACCGCTGGTCACCATGTTTGACAGCCTCTTGGGGCAAGGGAAACGAAACAGGAAAGATACCATCAACCAACAAGTAATCCGGAGGGGGGCGAAGGTTCTCCACGGCCATGCGCATACAGAGCAGTGAGGCCTGCAGGATATTGATACGTTCGATCTCGGCAGGGTCAACAATGCCGAGGCCTATTGAAATGGCCTGTTCATAAATAGCCCCGAAGAGATGTTCTCTTTTTCTGGGGCTTAGTCTTTTTGAATCATCAAGGGAATCAAGATTCACCCTTTCAGGAAGGACAACTGCCGCGGCTACCACCGGACCTGCAAGTGGACCCCTTCCAGCCTCGTCGATGCCGGCAATCCTTGAGAATCCCTTTCTCCGGACCCTTTTCTCAAAAGCTTCGGAATCCATTTGGAAGCTCGCAGCGCCTAAAGTGAACTAGTTTCCATCGCACGAATACCGATTTACCAAAGCATGACTTTTGGAGGGGCACTGTCATGTGTTCGTTCAGAAATGGTAGATTTTGGTCCGAGGCAAGGCCGCACAAGGATTTTCGCCGCAGGCGTAGCAACGCTACGTCAAGGACGGAAGCCCGCGGAGAACGCCGCATCGGGGCAAAATATGCCATTTCTGGACGAACACGAACTAGGTGGGTCGCAACTCCCGAATCCGTGCCCGCTTGCCTCTCAATTTTCTCAGATAATACAGGCGAGAGCGACGGACGCGGCCGCGGCTTACGACCTCGATCTTGTCGATGCTGGGCGAATGCAGCGGAAAGATGCGCTCCACTCCAATTCCGTAGGAGATCTTCCTCACCGTGAACGTCGCATTGGTCGTGCCTTTGCGTTTCCTGATCACGACCCCTTTGAAAACCTGAATCCGTTCTTTATCCCCTTCTTTGATCTTGACATGTACTTCCACTGTATCGCCGGCCTTGAAATGTGGCAAATCAAACCGCATCTGTTCCCTTTCAATTGCTGTAATAGCATCCATGTTATCCTCCCGTTGAAGTGCCTAAAGTGAGCTAAAATGCCTAAAGTGAGCTAAAGTTGGTGTGCACGCCCTCGGCCTGGTCGATCTTAGAAAACAAGCCGCGCAGAAAGCGCGTTCCTCAACTTTAGGCATTTTAGCTCACTTCCAACTCTAGGCACTTAGTCTATTCTTCCCAAAAGCCTGTCAAGCACGATGGCCGCAGCCGAGCGAACTGACAGGTGATTGTAATTAGTTCGGCCCTCAATGGGGGCAAGAATATGATCGGCCGTCTCCATAAATTCTTGACTCATCCCCCATGCCGTCCCAAAAATCAACAAGCAAGGGCGGCCTGCCTTCAGCATCTCTGACAGGGCACTGTAACCGATGTTGTTCTGGTGTGACCGGGCATCGGTGGCGACCGTAAGAGGTCTTTCCGGTCCATTGCCGCAGATATCGTCAATTGCAGCATCCAGAGTCGGTACAACCCGTACCAGTTCCAGGGCGGCCTTGCGATCAGGATTGTATCTCGCCCCGGCCTCTTTGGTCCAGTGAGACACGATCCTTTGAGCGAGTTCCCGCTGATCCTCCAGAGGAGTTACAACATAGAACGATTGTGCACCATATGTCTTGGCGGCCCTGGATATGTCGTGCAGATCCAGGTTGCTGACCGCCGAAGCGATCACCTCCCGGTTTTTGTTGTACACCGGGTGGTGTATCAGAGCCAAATAAAGGTTGCCTGAACCTATCAAGACTCTGCCGAATGTTTGTCTATGATAGCTTCAATGTCCTGGTGAAGCTTTTCCAAAAACCCTATATCCCCTGGGGTCAAAGGATGGTCCCACAGCAAATCAGGCCTTTTCAAGAATGTTCGAACCAGCGAAGCCTGTCGCCTCCACTGTTTGATTACTCCATGGTTGCCGGAAAGCAACACATCCGGCACCTGAGTCCCTTGAAATGAACTGGGCCTTGTGTACTGCGGATATTCAAGCACACCCGTTGAAAAAGAGTCCTCCTCGGCTGACTGTTCATTTCCCAGGGTGCCGGGAACCAATCGACTAACCGCATCGATTACGACCATGGCAGCCAGTTCTCCACCGCTCAAGACAAAGTCCCCTATGGAGAGTTCATCATCCACCATCTCCTGACAAACTCTCTCGTCAACACCTTCATAATGGCCGCAGATCAGAATAATTCCATCGCATCCCGCCAGCACCCGGGCCAGTGCCTGGTCAAACGAGCGACCCTGAGGGGTGAGCAAAAGGGTGTAGGCCCCGGGATGCGCATCTTTGGCCTGCTGAATAGCCCCTGCCAAGGGCTCTGGTTTCATCACCATACCGCAACCACCGCCGTATGGGCGGTCATCTGTGGTGCGATGGCGGCCTTTTGCAAAATCTCTGATATCCATGGTCTCGATGGATATGTGGTGGCCTTCAACCGACCGCCTGGTGATGCCTCCTGCCAGCAAGACAGAAAACATTTCAGGAAAAAGTGTCAGTACGGTAAAGTCCACTTATCTACTCCTCTTCGCTCCGCCATCAATCTTCCAGCCCTTCGGGCAGATCCACTTTCAGAACTTCCTCCTCCAAATCTATGTCCACCACCACTGATTCAATAGCCGGGACCAATATCTCCTTTTCACCGTCACGCACCACGTAAACATCGTTGCCACCTGTGGACAAAATAGACGCCACGCACCCCAGTCGTCGATTATCCAGCGTAAAGACTTCTAGACCGATTATCTGGTGCCAGTAGTAGGCACCTTCTTCGGGTGGAGCCAAGGAGGCCTTGTCAATGCAGACCTGGCAGCCCACAAGCTGCTCTGCTGCTTCCACGGACTCTATCCCTTCTAAGACAAGAAGGACGATTCGTTTATGCGGGCGGGCAGATTCTGCCCGAAAGCTTGCAACCGTCTCCCCTTCGCGGCTGAAAGTCAATTCCCTGCCGAGGGCAAACGAATCTGCGGATTCGGCATACGAGAACACCTTGAGGTAACCTTTGATCCCATGGGTACCCACAACTTTGCCTATGGAAAGTAGGGCATCCGCACCCATAGCATTCTACTCAAGAATCTCCAGAACAGACCTTTTCTTTATTTTTGCAGAAGCAGCACTCAAGATTGTTCGGATGGCCCGAGCTGTGCGGCCCTGCTTGCCAATAACTTTTCCCAGGTCATCCTTTGCCACTTTCAGTTCAATGACTGAGGTCTGTTCCCCTACCACCTCGGAAACCTTGACTTGCTCCGGAAAATCTACCAGCGCTTCGGCAATATACTTTATCAGATCCTTCATCTCGTGACCTCCTCATGGCACAAAAAGGAAAAACCGACGCCAACAAAGCTGCCCTACTCAAGCGTTACTTGTTTTTGAAAAAAAGCCCTCCTTTCTCAACAGACTTCTTACCGTCGGACTCGGTGTAGCCCCCTTGTCAATCCAAGACTTAATCCGATCGAGTTTCAATGTGACGGCTGCAGGTTCCTTAAGCGGATCATAGGTTCCAACCAGCTCAAGAAACTTGCCGTCTCGGGGGGAATCAGTAGAAGCCACTACTATTCGATAGAACGGCTTCTTTTTGGTGCCACGCCTTGTCATTCTAATCTTAACAGACATTTTATCTCTTTTCCTCCTTAAAACGGCAGCCCGGCACGACCTAAACCGCGCAGACCGCCCTTGGTCATCTTCTTGATCATTTTTTGCGCCTGCATATAGTTTTTCAGCAGTTGGTTCACCTGTTGAACCGTCGTTCCGCTACCGCTTGCAATCCGTTTGCGTCGGCTTGCGTTCAAGATATTGTGGTTGCGCCGCTCCTTAACGGTCATGGAATCGATCATGGCTGTTATGCGCACCAATTCTTTTTCGTCTACCTGGAGCTGTTTCATCTGTTTGAGCTTGCCCATCCCAGGGATCATGGCCAAAAGCTCATCCAAAGAGCCCATTTTTCTGACTTGCGTCATTTGGTCGCGAAAGTCCTCAAGGGTAAACTGACTCTTGCGGAGCTTGTTTGCCAATTCACGGGCCTTCTTCTCATCAACCGTGCTCTGAGCTTTTTCGATGAGCGTGAGCATGTCACCCATGCCCAGAATCCTGGATGCCATTCGATCTGGGTGAAATGCTTCTAAAGCATCCAATTTCTCTCCCACCCCTACAAATCTAATAGGCTTTGAGGTAATAGCCTTAATAGAGATGGCGGCCCCCCCTCGCGCATCTCCTTCCATCTTGGTAAGAATCACCCCACCTATATCAAGAGCGTCATTAAAGGCCTCGGCGATGTTTACGGCATCCTGTCCGGTCATGGCATCGGCCACCAACAGGATATCCGAAGGCTGCACAGCATCCTTTATACGCTTCAATTCCTCCATCAAGGCCTTGTCAATATGGAGGCGCCCTGCTGTATCGATCAGCAGGGTGTCATAGCCCTCCTGACGTGCCGTGCTGAGGGCTTGGCGGCAGATGTCCACCGGATCCATATCCTGTGCGGACGGAAAGGAACCGGCCCCCAGTTGCTCTGCAAGCTTTCTCAGCTGGTCAATAGCTGCCGGGCGATAGGGGTCTGCGGGGACCAGATAAGGTTTTCGCTGTTGAGCCGCCAACAACTTGGCCAATTTCCCGGAGGTTGTGGTCTTTCCTGAGCCCTGCAAGCCCACAAGCATGACCACGGCTGGTCGGCCAGCCAAGCACAGCCCTTCGTGCCTGTCGCCCATGAGTTGGCCGAGTTCTTCGTTAACAATCTTGACAACCTGTTGGCCTGGTGTAAGGCTAGCCAAGACCTCCTGGCCGACTGCCCGCTCGCGGATGGCGGAAAGCAGCTGCTTTACGACCTTGTAGTGGACATCAGCCTCAAGAAGGGCCAGGCGCACCTCTTTGAGCCCTGCATCGATGTTTTTCTCTGTTAACTTGCCGTGGCCTTTAAGTTTCTTGAAGGTCAGGTTCAGTTTTTCGGTCAGTGTCTCGAACATAGCAGCTCCGGTTACTGTATAAACTTATTTTTATTATTATCTATCGGCCCTAGTGTCAAGAAAATATTGTTGTTTGGTTGCGGTCATGACGTTACAGCAGGACATAAAGAACTTTACGCTTGAGGCTCTGGCGCACTGGTTTGAGCGGCACGATATTGCACCCTATCGGGCCACCCAGATATTCAAGTGGGTTTACCGCCACCAGGTCTATTGCTTTTCCGAGATGACGGACATCTCCAAGGATCTGAGGCAATGGCTTTCCAGCAAGTTCGCAGTGAGCCGACTTGAACCGGCAAAAGTCGAAATCTCTGTGGACGGCTCAAGAAAATACCTGTTTCGCCTGAAGGACGGCCAATGTGTCGAAAGCGTGCTGATTCCAGAGCGGGGTCACTGGACGTTGTGTGTGTCGAGCCAGGTGGGATGTGCCATGGGGTGCAAGTTTTGCCTGACAGGCCGAAGAGGACTCGTGCGTGACCTTGAATCTGCTGAGATTGTTAACCAGGTGTGCGCCGCCATGGACGATCTAGCCCACCCCGAGCCATTGACCAATCTGGTATTCATGGGCATGGGAGAACCCCTTGCAAACTACACCAGCGTCGTGCAGGCTATCGACACGGTCACAAACGACAATGGCTTGCAGTTTGCCAATCGCCGCGTAACGGTTTCCACGGCCGGTCTGGTTCCCAGACTGCAGGACCTGGGACGCGATACCAAGGTGGGCCTGGCTGTTTCTCTGAACGCTGCGGACAACAGGACCAGAGGAACTCTGATGCCTATCAACCGCAACTATCCTATAGAGATGCTCCTTTCTGCATGCAGCAAGTTTCCGCTGCCATCTCGCCGTATGATCACGTTTGAATATGTTCTGATCGCCGGATTAAATGACAGGTCTGTGGATGCAAAACGGTTGGCAAATATCTTGAGGCCATTACGGGCCAAAATAAACCTCATACCCTTTAATCCCTTTGAGGGAAGCGAGTTCACAAGGCCAGACGATGACACAATCCTGGCCTTTCAGAAAATACTCCTGGATCGCCACTACACTGCCATTATCCGACACAGCAAGGGCAGCGATATTGGTGCGGCCTGCGGCCAACTGGGCGCGAAGAGTTGCCCTGTTGAATGAGGACACGACTTGAGAGGAAGCGGTCTATTGTGCTATTAGCCTGATGGGGTGAAAACCCCCTCGGTCCCCTGTTACAAAAGGGGGAAGATATGTATTTTTTCCCTTGTTGTCCGTGTTTTCGTGTCTTCGTGGTAATATTGCTCTTTTGTTTCCAGTTTGTCTGGATTGGTGCCCATGAAACTAAATAAACTTGCAGTTCTCCAATCACTCTTTGTCTCCGGGCTCGTGGTGTCAAACATCATTGCGGCCAAAGTGATCGTGATATGGCAGCTGGTGGTACCTGCCGCCGTTATCATATATCCCTTTACTTTCCTTCTCACCGACATCATTGGCGAGGTGTACGGAAAAGAAGAAGGAAACAGGACTGTATGGTACGGCTTCATTGCTTCTATCTTTGCCATGGTGATCATCTATGCGGGCATGTTCCTTCCGGCTGCACCATTTATGGAAAAACAGCAGTCAGCCTATGAAACTCTCCTGGGACCCAACAGCCGCATTGTGATCGCCTCCCTGCTGGCCTATGTGTGTTCCCAGAAACACGATGTGTGGGCCTTTCATTTTTGGAAGAAGCTAACCAAGGGGCGCCACAAGTGGCTCCGGAATAACCTGTCTACAATGACGAGTCAACTTGTGGACACACTCATATTTATCGGACTCGCGTTCTGGGGAACAGTTCCTCATCTGGGCAAGATGATCTTGGGACAGTATTTGGTAAAGGTTTTGATTGCCCTGCTGGACACCCCTCTATTCTACGCCTTTACCACTGATGACTTCACAAGAGGTCAGCAAACCAACGGCTTCACAAAAAGTTCATATGCAAGGCGTGGGAGTCTTGAGGAATGAGGCGTACTTCTATGTACGTCGGAATGACTCACCCTGTTAAACCGGCTCCGCCGTCTCGCGTAGCGAGAAACAGGGCGGGGACGAGGCACAACGCCGCAGATGGGCTTTTTACGAGGCCTTCACCACTGAAAGGAGTCCCATGGACACATCCCATACGGAAAAGAAACTTCTGGGCAAAATTGAAAAGCCAGACACAGTAGATCCGGCAGTGCTTGAAGTGCTGGACTATGCCTACCGCGGCAAAAGAGATATCGAGATCAACATAGAGCAGCCGGAGTTTACCTCTGTGTGTCCCATTTCCGGCCTTCCAGATTTCGGGTGTATCACGATTCGTTACACACCAAAAGATAAGATTGTGGAACTCAAGTCGCTGAAGTACTACCTGCTGCAATATCGCAGTGTCGGCATCTTCTATGAACATGTAGTGAATCGCATTCTGGATGATCTGGTTTCAGTGCTTGGACCCAGGTTCATGGAGGTGAGAGGAACCTTTACCCCCCGCGGTGGTATCACGACGACCACGGGCGTGGAGTATAAAGGAGAATAGCTCTGCGGTGAATGCTTACGGAAGAAAAGGCATTGGAGCCCATGGATGATTATCACATCAGGCCCATCGGCAGGGTCAGCTCTCCTCTAAAAGAACGCCATGAGGCCCCGCATCAGGGCCGACTCGCTGGTGTGGAAGCAGAGCTGATCATAGACAAGGAACTAGCGGATGGTTTGGATGGTATCAGTCCTGGCGACCAACTCATTGTCTTGTGCTGGTATCACATGGCAGACCGCAACACACTGAAGGTTCATCCCCAGGGGGACAGATCCGTTCCGGAGCGCGGGGTCTTTGCCAGCAGAAGTCCGGATCGGCCAAACCCTGTTGGAATGTGCTTGGTAGACGTCCTTGCCATTGAAGGACCGGTGCTTAAGGTCCGCGGTCTGGATGCCTTAGACGGAACCCCCATTGTGGACCTGAAACCCCACGTCGCTTCATTGGATGCCTAGGGACCTTTGAAAAACCCCCTCTTTTGTCCCATTCAGCGCTATGCTTCACTCCGTTTCTGCGTCAGGCTCATCCCGATTTGTCTGGACTCAAAATACTCAATGTATTCCTGCGGTTAATCCCGATAGAATCGGGACGCCTTTCTTGAACTGGACCAAAATTGAGCATTTTTCAAAGGTCTCGCCTAGCCATGACAGGGGGGAGATTTAGGATTTAGGGAACTTTCGGAACATCCTGAATGTATTGTGTCGGCTCTTGCATATCCACTTCATTTTCGGCATAGTTGTGCATGAAATACTCCAGCTGAAATGTCTGGGCATCGGGCAACTGCCCAAATCTCACTCCACACTGCCCGAACGTTATGGCTCCAAAGGAAAAATCGTAGGGTGTTGAGGAATCCCAGACTGTCTGAAATGGCGCATCATGAAAACGAAACGTACCATCGGGCAATGATATATTCAAATTGATTTGTCCTTCAGACGGTTCTTTCCTGGCGACATAACGAAAGGAAAGCCCCCCCCGGCTTATGTCCATGATTTGCCCCATTTTCCTAAAATGAGGCCCGATCACAGCAAGGGCACCTTCCTGGACGTGGAATCGCGCATGTTTCCTGCGCTCAAATTGTCCTTCTTCATTCATTGGTCTTTTCCGCGATTCCCTCCCTGAATCCTTGGCAATACTTTGAATTCAGAAAATGGTTGCCCAGGAGGGTGACGACCGCAAAGACACAAAAGGCTCCATGCACTGCTATTTCTGATACACCGCATGGAGCCTCTGTCATTCTAATTTGGCTCTCCGTGGAAGGTTGACTATGTCATCAAGGAATTTCAGTCATTCGGGTTACTCGTACACTGACTGGCCCAAAATGTCAAGCTCAACCCGTGAGCCACCGTTTCTTCGGCACATGGAAATCCATAGGATTTCCAATCAAAGGGCGAGTTCAAACATCTGCTCGGTAACATTGACACCCCATTGACCTCCCTCATGTTCTTCGCAGATCCTGAACCCATGCTTTTCATACAGGTGGCGAGCGGCATCCAAGCCGGAAAAGGTCCATAGATACACCCGTCTAAGATCAGCCTGCTTACAAAACTCAATCGCCTCCCTGATCAAGACAGAACCAATACCTCTTCCTTGGTATTGGCTGGCCACGATGAACCATCTCAAGTGTGCACCTTCGGTGTTGGATTTGATGCCGTCAATCGATATCGAACCCACTGTCTTCCCATCAATCGTGGCCAGCCAAAAACCGTGGCGCGCAGCATCGAGTCGATTCAGGAACTCTGACAACCCCGTGGCCACTTTGGATTCAAAGAACAGGCCAAACCCCCAATGCTCGCTATAGTATGTCGCGTGCATCTCGGCGATCCGCCCTATCGCACCAGGCACGTACCCGCACAGTTTGACCTTATCCATTCCGATTCCCCTCCCTGCAAGCACTCCTTTTCCAACAGTACAACTCGGTTGCGACCTATCCGTGGGCTTTAGATTACTGCAAGGCCGTTTTGCTCGGCAACACAAACAGTCATATCAAAGTCCTTCTGTGATACATGTCCCTTTGGCTCTGCCACCAAGAATCTTCCGGTCGGCTTTATCGCTTCATATGCATCTAAAAAAAGCTGGAGGGAGAATAGACGAGGGAACTTCAAACAGCTGGTATTATCAGATCTTTCTTCCTGGCTTCATATATTCCATTCCGACATCTTCACACCATCTGACCCAGGTATCCTCGTAACATACACGCTTTTCAAGAAGCCTATCATATCTGAACCTCAGGTCCCTGGTCCAACCATCCGAACGTGATCTGTCGTAGTTGAGTATCATGTGATTGTATCTTTCATAATCAGGTCGCAGGCTGTTCTGCGGATCACGTGTATAGCTTCTCATATTGCCATCGAGAACTTCAAGAGATCTGAGCATATTCTCAATATCTCTTTCTATCTCTGTCCGCAATTCTTCTGTCTTGTTTACTTGAGACATCGGATGTCACCCCCTTCTCCTGCCTCTAGGACTTGTTTGGCAGGCAGATCCTAGTCGTTTTCCGGTTCAATCCACATGATATGTGCCATTTTTTGGTCCTATCGGCATGCATGCTGGAAACCTGATGGTCTCGTAAGAAGTCCTAATTAGACGGCAAAGCAAAAATCTCCAAACCGTATTCTTTTTTCGTGTTTTCGTAGTAATTTTTTTTCACTTTTCATTGTTGAAGGGGCAATCGTCAATATTCAATCGTCAATCCTTAAAAGGATGCAACGCAACACAGTCCCGGACAGCGGGTCGGTCAAGAAAGGGATTTTATCGTCGTCTTCAAGTTTTGGTCCGACGTTTTGAATACTATGCCCATCCCGTTTGGCACTCTTCGGACGATCTTGCCGGAAATCTTGACTGGCTTGTCATGGCTGGGCGCCGAAAAAGCCATTGTAATATCACGCCCAATAGAAAATCTTCCGTGGGTTTCGATAAAGGCTCCGTCAGGACTTATGTCCTTGATGAAATCTTTGAAGGCAAGATCATCAACCGCATAATCCACCTCCATGAGACAGGGCTTTCTACGGTGTTTTCTCCGGCCCGTGTATTTCCACTCCTCGACCATGTTCAAAAACGCTTGCCGTTGGCTGTCAGACATTTCCTCTATCACCTCTGTAAGGCGGGTCCTATTGGAGACGTCTTTCAAGAACGGCAGCCATTGGACATCATACATTTTGTCCATCAAGTCCGTAAGGTAGTCCATGTCGGTGGGCTGTTCTGAATCAGTCATAGTAAACACCTCCCAAAATAGAAATCAAATCATAGCACCGACAACTTGTTCTTTTTCAGAATACATAAAAAGCGGTGAAAAGTCAAGTTGTTGGGTCACGTCTTGCTCAGGCCGCACTCTATAACGACTCGTCTTGATCCCTATCCCCTCCTTAAATCTCATAACGCTGCACTGCCCAATACTGGGACTAAGCTGTTACCAAATACTATATGTGGCTTTTTCTTGAGGTTTGACCACAATATGTTTGACATACGGAATCTTCCATTGTATCAGATCCTAGGTTTCTGATAGACGCCTATTCACTTCTTAGGTGAACTTTCCCCCAGTGGCGTGCTCACAGTGTTCTGAAAACGCGGTCCCGGGGTGCAATTTTTTTTAGGATTGAGACCTTTGAAAAACGTTCGATTTTGCGCAAGTTCAAGAAAGGTGACAATTTTAACCACAGGAATACATTGAGTATTTCGAGGATTAGAATTTGAGCCTGACGCCGAAATTGGGCAAAAAAGGACTTTTTGCAAAGGCCTCATAGGATTTCGGTAAGAGTCGGTTCCATGGGTCTTGGCCTTTTTGCCCCGGCCTGCTGTGATTTCCGGGTTTTGCTCCCCCAAACCAAAAACTTTTAGAAAAAAGAAGGAGGATTAAAATGGCTTTGGTACGTTTCAAACTGGATGAGGTGAAAGCATTCAAGGACGGGGCTCAAGGCCCGGATGATGAGCATTTCTGCGTGGGTTGCGCCCGTGAGGTGAGAAATTCTCACGGGCTGGTGCCCTTTCTGGACGGTCAACTGCATGCGGCCCTCAGTGATTTTGGCCAGGATGCGGGTGCCGTGATGTCCTGCGACCAATGTGGCGGTCTCATAGCGGCCCATTGCCCTGAGACTCTGTGGGGGGGCAACAAAGAACAGAAAAAAGAAGGGGCCTCGGCGCAGAGGTCACCAGTGCTGTTCAGGCAGTTTTAGTGCTGCGGGACAGCTTTACCCTTCAGGTGGGCCAGCAGATTATGCCCATCTTCTAGGATCATATAGCCGCAAGGGACCAGCAGCAGTGTAATGCTGGTGGCAAAGAGCACGCCGAAGCCAAGGCTGATGGCCATGGGGATGAGGAACTGGGCCTGGAGGCTGCGTTCCAAGAGAATGGGAGTCAGGCCGGCAAAGGTGGTCAAAGAGGTGAGGATGATGGCCCGAAAACGTAGAGCCCCGGCTCGCGTAATCGCCTCGTGGGCGTCTGCGCCCTGACTCCGGATGCGATTGGTCGCGTCTATCAATACCAGTGCGTCATTGACCACAACACCGGCCAGGCCGACTATGCCGAACAGGCTCAAGAGGCTCAGGTTGTGGCCCATGATCAAGTGGCCCAACACGGCCCCAATCATGCCAAGAGGTATAGCCGACATCACGACAAGGGGCTGGGTAAACGACCTGAAAGGAACGGCCAACAGGGCATAGATACAAAACAGGGCAATGGCAAAACCCCTGACCACGCCGGACATTGACTCTTGCTGTTCTTTGCCCTCTCCTTCCATGGAGTACCTCAAGCCGGGGTGGCGCTGTTTGAGTTGCGGCAAGAAGTTGCCTTCCAGATCAATCCTGACCTCATTGGCGTTTGTGACGGTTTCATCCACGTCGGCAGTGACCTTGATTACACGAAGACGCTGGGCCCTCTGAATGGAAGCGTACCCCTGCTCCATGTTCACCTCAGCCACTTGAGCAAAAGGGACCCTGAAGCCGTCCGACGTGCGGATTCGCATTGCCTCCACGTCGCCCAGCGACTTGCGTTCTGACTCCGGGTAGCGAACCAGCACCCGGACCTCGTCGTGGCCCCGCTGGAAACGAAGGGCCTCGGCCCCGTAGAAGGCGTGTCGCACCTGTCTGGCCAAATCGTCCAAAGTCACGCCCAGGCTGCGGGCAGCCGGTTTCAGCTTAAGCTGCATTTCCTCTTTGCCCGGCATGAAACTGTCGCTCACGTCAAACACCCCCGGATAACTTTCCAGTTCCGCCTTGAGCTCATCCGCTGCCGTGAGAAGCTCATTGTGGTCGTCCAGGGACAGGTGCACCTCAACGGGATTTCCAGCATGAAATATCGCGCTCTGGAAAGTGACTGACTCGGCATCCGGGATGACACCCATTTTCTTGCGCCACAAAGTGGCTAGTTTCGGAGCGCTCACATCCCGTTTCTCTCCCTCAAGAAGCTCAATCGTGACCTCAGCCAGATGCCCTCCCACCTGGGGGCCACTGGCCATCGGGCCCCGACCCCCTGAAAGGCGCCCCACAGAGGTAATACTGCGCTTGAGAAGTGGCGGCGCATCCTTTGGCCGCTCCCTGTCCATATCAGCCAGGGCCTGCCTTGCAGACCGCTCTATATGTGTGGCAATCTCTCTGGTGCGTTCAACCGGTGTGCCTGCGGGCATGGTCAGAGAGCAGACCAGCAGGTCGCTCTCCACCTTGGGAAACAGGGTAAACTTGACCCATCCGGCTTTCCATATGCCAATGGTGAGCAAAAGCATGGCGAGGCCAAAGCCCACAGTGGCGTAACGCCACCTGACACAGAAACTTACCATTTCTATATAGGGCCCGTTGATTACCCATCTTAGCCACAGGGCCATGCGCCTTTGCTTTTTTGGATTGGTTTGGGACCGGATCGCTGCCTGCCTTGATCGACACAAGTGTGCCGGCAGGATAAGCAGAGACTCCACCAAGGAACCCATTAATACCAGTATCACCACGATGGGAATGTTGCGCATGATCTTTCCCATGGTCCCTGACCCCAAAAGGAGCGGCCAGAAGGCCACCACCGTGGTCAGTACCGCAAACACCACAGGCCGACCCACTTCCAGGGTGCCTTTGATGGCGCCGTCAAGGGGTGCCATCCCCTCCTCTTGCTGGCGAAAGATATTTTCTCCAACGATTATGGCGTCATCTACAACAATGCCCAGTACCGTAATGAAGGCAAAAAGAGAAATCATGTTGATGGAGACGTCAAATCTGGGCAAAACCAACATGGCGGCTGCAAAGGAAATGGGTATGCCCAGAGTAACCCAGAAGGCCAGACGCAGGTTCAGAAACAGTCCCAGAAGGATACTGACCAGGATCAGACCCAAGGCCATGTTTCTTAACAAGAGGTCAATACGGCTGCGCAATATCCTGGACCTGTCCCGGTAAAAGTCGATGCCAATGCCCTCAGGCAGGCTTGGCCTGATTTCCTCAATGTACAGCTTGACCGTGTCGGCCACTTCCAGGGCATTTTGATCGGCGACCCGGTAGACTTGAACCACTCCACTGGGCATACCTTGAAATCGGGTCGCAATATCCACGTCCTCGAATCCGTCTTTGAGCGCGGCGATTTGCCCCAATGAAACCTTGGTGCCATCGACCCGGGTGATCACAGCCACATCCCTATAGCCTTGGGCATAATAGCGGCGGCCTTTGGTTCGGACCAAGATTTCGCCAGCGGCAGTTTTGACGCTGCCGGCAGGCAGGTCCAGGCTGGACTCCCGTACGGCCCCGGCCACCTGTCCCAGGGTGAGCCCGTACCGCCGGAGGGTCTCTTCGGAGATTTCAATGTGAATCTCACCCTCACGTATCCCGGAGACCTCAGCAAACGTGATGTCTGGCAGATTGGTGATGTCGTCTTTGATTTTCTCGGTCAAATGCTTAATGGTCGCCTCAGGGGCATCCCCGTAGACAGCGACACTGATCACTTGCGTTCGGCGGGTTATCTCCCGAACCACGGGTTCCTCTGCCTCGTTTGGAAACGTAGTAATGCGGTCTACCTCGGCCTTGACCTCGTCCAGGAGTTCGGTCAAGTCCCAGGCTGTCATGACCTCAATACTCACCGAGCCAGATCCTTCTCTGGCCACGGAATCGATACGCTTGACGCCGGCCAGGCCAGCAACATTTTCTTCAATACGGCGGATGATCGCCTCCTCCACCTCGGCCGGGGAGGCACCTGGGTAGGCCACGCTGATAGAGATTCGGTCCAAAGAGGTCTCAGGGAAGACTTCCAACTTCATGGTCAGCGCGGTGATTGTGCCGGCCAGCAAGAGAAAAATCATGAGCAGATTAGCGGCAACGTGGTTTTCCGCAAACCAGGAGACGATACCCTTCATTGACTATTGACCTTTATTAGGCTGTTGCCCAAACTAAAATTCCTTTGAGCGGTCATTAAGACGTTTTTTGCCAACAAATCTTGGCGAAACGGAAGATCAGTGATGTCAACTGTTTGAACCCGAAGGGCGAGTTTTGACATCACTTGGAGCAAGCCGCAAATTTGTCAAGAAACGTCTTAGACCCAGCGAAAAGGGATTTGGGCAACAGCCCGTTATGGGTTGAACCTTTGGTATGATTCTTTAGATTTCCGGCACGGTCCTCACAGTCATGCCGTTCGTGACCGCCTTTAGGCGGGTGATAACCACCCTTTCGCCGTCTTCAAGGCCCGCCTGGACCATGGCATCATCACCCTGGACCCGGGCCACATCCACCTGACGAAAACGAAGCCGGCTGTCCTTGTCCACCACCCAGACTACATGACCGTCGTGCAAAGCGGATCGGGGCACGATAGCACCGCTTGGCAGGGTGCGGCCTTGGATATCAACGGTGACGTAGAGACCCACTGCAAGGGGCGGTCTTTTGGCGTATGGCTTTTCAACCTTGACCACCACATTGATCATCCGGGTGCGCTCATCCAATTCACCTTCACTGCGGACCACCTTTCCGGGCCAGGTCATGTCGCGGCCGGCAACACGTGCCCTGACTACGGCGCTGGAACCAGGGCCGCCACCGGGCGTGAAACCGGGAACATGAAACCAGAAAGCCTTTTCGTCTTCCAAGGGCAGGACGATCTCGGCCGCCTCGGTGGAATACAGGATGGCCAACGACTGACCGGGCGAGACGTATTGGCCGATATCAACGTTTTTTTGACTGACCCGTCCGTCAAAAGGGGCCTTGAGCCCTGTCCGTTTCAAATTCAACAGGGCCTTGCTCAGGCCTGCCTGCTCGGCCTCCAGCTTGGCCTTGGCTGCTGCCAGTTGTGGCTCTTTTGCCACCAGGGGCGGCGGTTTTCCGTTTGCTGCGGGACCGCCCGAATAGTGGAGACGCCACTCTTCCTGAGCTACCTCGGCCTCTTCTTCTGCCATCCTGAGTTTGCTTTCCGCGTCTTTCACCTTGGCCTCGGCTAAGGTGACTGCCAGTTCGTAATCCACGGGGTCTATACGAAGCAAGGTGTCGCCCTTGCCGAATGTGCCGCCATCCACCAGCGCGGGCGAGACATGAATCACTTTGCCGCCCACTTGAGGCACCAGATTGATTTGCCGCAAAGGCCTTACAGTACCTTCGCCCAAGATATGGACCGATTGGGGCCCTGTCTTGACCTTCATGGTCCGGACCATGGGTGCTTGAGGCTTTGGCTTGTGCCTTTTTAGCGGGCGCTTACTTGCCGTAAGTGCCCGCATTCCCAAGACGCCAGTGGCGACAAAGGCTATGGCGACGGCAAAGTGCAACAGTCGTTTTCTTGTTTTGGTCATGGTTGATGGTCTCTATTGCATTTCGAAGCTGCACACTGGCTGATGGCACGGTCAATGAGCTGCAAGGGACAACGGCTCTCTTGCATCTTCGGCCGCAGTGGCGGCTGGATCGGCCCAACTGCCACCTAAGGCGCGGTGCAGGGTGACTCGGTTGGTCAAAATGGCCAGATCGACCAAGACCAAGTCTTCCTCGGCAGTGAATCGGGTCAGCTGAGACTCGAGCACGGCCAGATAATCCACCAGACCACGTTCATAGCGATGTTCGGCTATCTCCTGTGTACTGCGGGCTTCGACCAGAAAATTCATCACACGTTCGCGTCGCTCCAACTGTTCTTTTCGGGTCAGAAGAGCACCCTCCACCTCGGCAAATGCCCTTAACACCGCCTTGGCATACTGAACCACACCCTGCTGATATCTTGCTTGGGTGGCCCGCTGTCCTGCTTTTAATCTGCCTGCATCAAATAGCGGTTGCACAACGCCCGCTGCCAGGGTCCACATCTCGCTCTCAGGCCGAAACAGTCGGTCCAATTCTGTGCTAGAGTAGCCGAAGCTACCTGTCAGGGCAATGCGAGGAAACCGACTGGCCTTGGCCACCCCCACCCGGGCGTTCAAAGCCAAAAGTGCAGCCTCTGCAGCCCTGATATCTGGCCTGCGTAACAACAAATCAGACGGCAACCCCGGCGGCACAGGTGCCAAGCGCTCAAAATACTGCCCGGGCTGAGACCTGGGCGAATGGGTCTTGGGGTAGCGACCCAGCAGCACAGCCAGTTTCTGCTGCGTGATCCCCAGATCCTGACGAAGCAAGGGGATAGCAGCTTCAGACCGGGCCAGGGCGCGACGGGCTCGCCTCAGATCCAAGATCGAAGTCAAGCCCCGCTCATAACGACTTTTGACCAAGCGTAAGCTGCGGCGATAGTTTTCCACGCTCTGCTCTGCAATCTGCATCCGCCGCTCAAGCGACTCGATCTGCAAATAGAGACTCGCCGTCTCGGCCACGACTGTCTGGGCCACAATGAGACGATTCTCCTGGGCACGTAACAGGTCGGCCACAGCTGCCTCTTGGCTCCGCGCCAGACGACCCCACAGGTCCAGTTCAAAGGAAACCGGTAATGACAACGTGTAGGTCTCTGTCTCTTTGTTAGAAGCAAAGCCAGGCCCAAATGCTGTCTGGGGTTGACGTTGCCGCTGGGCTTGGCCCTGAAGGTTTGCGGTTGGAAAACGCTCGGCCCGGGCTCCAACGAACTGGGACCGCACCTCCAAGATCCTGGCCGTGGCCTGCTTGATGTCCAAATTATTCCTCAGGACTTCTTCCACCAATTGGTCCAATTCAGGGTCCCCAAAAACCTGCCACCAGCGGTCTTTAGGCTGCATCGTGGCTCCTTCATGGGTGGAACTGTGCTGAAAAGACTCGGGCATGCGGATACCAGCGTCAGGTCGATGATAGTCCGGGCCCACCTTCGTGCACCCGCCTGACAACAGGAGAGCAGCCAGAGCAAATAAGAGACACGAGAGAAGCTGTTTCACTCCAGCGCCCCTTCCAAGCCTTTTAGGGAAAAATCCACAATATGTTCAACCAACGTGGCCTTAAAAGCCGAATCATACTCGCGCCCGGTGATACGGCTGACCGCAACACGGGCGAAGTTGAAGTAAAGAACCATGGCGAACATACTCAAAATATTGAGCATCAGGCGCTCCTTTCCCAGCCCTTCGGGCACAGCGGAACGCAACGTATCAGCCACCCCTTTGAAAAACGGTCGCATGACCTGCTCGGCCACCAATTCAAAGGCCTCTGTTGGCTGGCCCAGCTCCCTTGTCATGAGTTGATAGTGGCGGTTGCGCTCCTCATCCGACAAAGGTCCCACCAGAAAGGCCTCAGCCAAGGCTTGAGCCAATGCACGCGGGGGTGGGGAGTCTTGTCCGGCCAAAGAGTCTCTGAAATATTCCTGCAAACGTCTGGCCCGGGGTACCCACCGGTAGCGGAATACCTCAAGGTAAAGATTTTGCTTGCTGCCAAAATGGTAGTTTACGGCCGCCAGGTTGCACTTAGCCGCGCTCGTGATTTCCCTGACACTGACAGCGCTGAAGCCTTTCTGGGCAAACAGGGCTTCCGCCTGATCGAGGATCCGTTCTTTGGCTATGTCGTTTGTATTGTCTTGAGTCATGAGTGTCTTGCCCGTGCTTTCAAGCCGTCACCATACAAACGTTTGTATCAAACGATCGTTTGAATGTCAAGGAACTCTTTTTGGACGACCCTCCATGAATGAGGTGATTACTCAAGTTTCCCGCGCCCTGTCTTGAACTGTTGATTGAGCGGAGTGAAGTTGCGAGCTTTTTGGGGTGTGCATTTGGAAATGAATCTTCCTGTAGTGGGCACTAGCGTCAGTTTCCAATTCAGAAATGAACAGTTTTTCGCAAGGTCAAGGAAATCAAGAGATTGCGCGGAGGCGTACATTGGGCACGTCGCACAAGCGATCCCGCAGATTGACGCCGAGATTGCGGAAATATGCCATTTCTGGATGGAAACTAGCTGATACTACATGACGGAGAGTTCAATGGCGGTCAAGACTTCTCGGGCCTCCGTGAAGTCCGGGTCGTACTTAAGGGCCGCCTTGAAGCTGGACTCTGCCTTCTTGGGCAGATTCTTGTCCATATATACGCGGCCTATGTTGTAATGAATATGAGGGGCTTCAGGGTGAATTTTGAGCGCCTTCCCATAGTGCATCAGGGAAGTGTCCAGATCGCCCTTCTTGCGATAGAGCACCCCGAGGCTGTTGTAGACATTGACCGTGTCGGGCGCAAGCTCCAGGATCTCGTTCAGCACCTCTTCTGCGTCTTCGTCTTTCTCGCTGCTCATGTATATCTCGGCAGCCTTGTGCAAGGATTGCTCGGCCTGCTCGGGCTGTCCGAGGTCCCTATAGGCCCGGCCCATAGCTTCGTACGCCTTGGCAAACAAGCGGTTGAGCTGGGTGGCCTTCCTGAACGCCCGAATGCCTTCTTCATATAGCCCCTGGGCTGTCTTGACATAGCCTATGTTGTAATAAGCCTCTGCAGTTTCGCCCTCGGACAGCATTTTCTCAAATACGTCCAGAGCAGCCTCATGATCTCCCGTTTCAAGCAACTCCATGCCCTCTTCAAGGGACAGCTCGGCCTCAGTTGGTGGGGCCACCCCAGTGAGTTCGGCCATGTCCTCCATCTTTCCCTTTATGGCATCCGTCTCAAAGGGTTTTACGATGAGGCCGCTAACACCTGATCGCGCCGCTTCAAGGATTTTGGTCTTTGTGAAGTCAGAATCGGTTAAGTAAAAAGGCATATCAAGATACCTGTCATCATTTCGTGCGACCTTCAAAAGGGCCAGACCTGTCATCTCGGGCATGTTCCAGGCAGAAATGACAGCAGTGAACGTTCTTATCCTCAGGATAGCCCATGCTTCATTTGCTGTCTTGGCTTCCTCAATGCTCTGATATCCCAGGTACTTGAGGATGTCTCCGAGTTCGTGAACGGCTATTGAGTTTCTGTCTACGATGAGAAGGGAAGCGTCTTTCATAGCATAATCCAATCGTCAGCTAGAACAGGTCGAGCAAAAGCCCCTTGCTTTTTGTGTCATCCTGTTGCAGCTGTTGTTTTTCTATTGCCTCCTGAGCCTTGAGATCTCCGGAGCCGGGTTCCTGCAAAGATTTCACAAAATCCTTTATCGTTCTCACTGTTGCAGCGCCATGCATCGTGCGGAAATCACGGATCCGGTATTCACAGCCTTCGGGCACAGCCTTTTGCATATACTGCCAGATCTGTTTGGCTATGTTATAGCACTTCAACAGATTGTTTTCAATGTACTTTAGGCCGAGAGAGTAAAAGAATATCTCCCCCCACGTATTCTGGATCAGATAATCAGCCGAGCGCAACGTGTTATCCCCGGAAATAAGGTCTCCATTTGGTGCCACAAACACCTTCAACCACACGGGATGAGAATGCATATGACTGATAAGTTCTGCCTCATCCGAAAAAAAACCATGCAGATCTTGAAGCAGGCGTTTGGCACGATTCGGCAAAACTACACTCTGGACATGTTGAAACACCACGCCAGAGGGTTTGCCCCCATAGAGTCCATTGAAGACTATCCAACCCAAAACGCGGAGGAGTTCACGAGCAGAAAAAAGGGGGGCATTCTTGGATGTACGACCCGAGGATGAGTGCTCGTACACGAACCATGAGTTGGCACCGGATTCATCTTGCCCGCACGTTATGAACAGGGCGCAGGAATCTCGTCTGGCTCGAATGTAGGCAGAACAGCGAGGAACCTTGGCCGGTTTCTTCTCAAACGGGCTTGAGGTCCTGCTTTTCAATACGTCGGAGCCGTCAAAGGGCACGTCCACTAGATGCCGGGCCTTTCCTGCCGAGCGAAAGATCAGCTCATATAATGACGAGAGCCTGTCGAGTATCCGACCCTCAAACTTCAGTTTCGCCTGTTCTGTCCATGAGTCGTACGACTCAAGTCGGTCTACTCGGTTTCCACTCCATGACCACTCCTTGGCATAACGCCTCAATATCTGTCGTTTTGGATGGTTTTCATCGAGTTGTGACGGTTCCAGGTAACCCCTAAGTCGGAGATAAACACACTCTTTTGCCAAATTGAGCCCGTCCCTGTCGCCCATGCTTTTGTAAAAATTAATCGCCCTTTCAAATGCAAGCAGGTAGGGGTCCAGAAGGTAGCTGTCCAGCCGGCGTTCGGAAAATCTCCTCTTTATGCTATTACACAGCAGACCGTCCCGTTCTTGGAAAGAATAGTTGTGGGCAATAAGCGATGCCTTTATCAGGGCCTTTGCAGGGTCCTTTCGTGCGTCACAAATCTGCCAAAGCACTGCCTCGGAGCACTCTTCGCCCTTGATAGCAGTCAGGTTTCCAAGGTCCACATAGTCATATGGCTCAAAATCGTCGCCAGACAAAAGGCTTGCCTGTTTCACCCAAGCATTGTACTCAGCATCGCTCAAACCCGCAGGAAGCACGGCCCAGTATGGGATCTGGCCGGCTACCATGATAAAGGTGCGGTAGAATTCCTCCTTCAAAAGGCTCTTTTGGGTCGGTCCGGAGCCCTGTCCGTAGACGCCGGAGAAATCGTTCTGTCGAACTTGTTCCAAGTCCACCACAAATAGAGTCAGGTCGTGGTCATATGCCTTTCTGCCCCAATCCTTTATCTTGGCGAGCTTGGTCTGAAGCAGTCCCCGTTGCTCGTTGTTGAGCGAACCCGTCTCTATGGCCACCCAATAATCAAAGTCCGAATAGTCTGTCTGCCCGATGGTTCCGGTGCTTCCCATCAAATAGACCCCTTTGATATAAAAAGTTTTCGAGGAAATGGAGCCCAAGTTCTTTCTTTCGATTCCAACGCGTTTTTTTGCAAGCTTCCAGAAGCCGGAGCCATAGAATCGATGGATGCCGTATGGTGTTTGAGGATGATCAACATAACCGGGCAAGTCCGGCGAATTGATATGGAGCAGAATGGGAATGGTATGGAACAACTCCAGCTTTTCTTCGGGAAGATGCCGAATGAGCTCCCGCAATCGTGCAATGTTATACGTGGAGAAGTACTTCCTGTTCTGCAGTATTTCACGCTTGACAAGAACAGGATCAGGTTTGTGTTGGGGTGAGACTTTGGTCATTTTGTTCGGCCTTCTTCTCAGACAGGCTACGTGTTCAACATTGACGGCTTCGCAAATCCCGACGTGTCGGGACTGTGTTGCGCTGCATCCTTCATGATTAGTAGAAGAAAGTGCCTAAAGTGAGCTAAAGTGCCTAAAGTTAATGTGAACGCCTTCGGCGTTGTTAATCTGAATTTTGCGGCCTCCCACTCCATGCCCTATGCTCTATGCCCAATGCCATCGCGCCTTCAATAGCACAATCTTGAATGCCATCTT